>VYLP01000068.1_pt1 | contig 67137 bp, 61 predicted proteins | sample 5114311 | NCBI WGS metagenome assembly VYLP01 (sample SAMN12291775, study PRJNA351875) | freshwater metagenome | isolation source: freshwater lake | place: USA: Michigan, Lansing Lake | collected 2013-08-14 | reverse complement strand
AGCAATTCACGCTAAAGGTTATGTTTTGGGAGACATCAAGCTAGAAAATATCTTAGTGAATAATCGGGCGTTACCTACAATTATTGACACAGATTCATTTCAAGTATCAGATCCGGATAGTAGTAAAATATATCGGTGTTTAGTTGGTTCAGAAGGATTTACGCCGGCGGAATTAATCGGAGTGAATATAGCAGATGTAGATCAAACAGAAGTGCATGATCGCTTTCGATTAGGAGTTGTTATTTATTATCTATTATTTAGCGGGCCGCCGTTTCGGGGATTGTGGCAAGGAGCAGGGGATTCCCTGGAACAGTCGGAACTAATTCGACGGGGACTCTGGCCTTTTTCTGGGGATAAATTGCTTGTACCTAGTAATACGACAATCCCATTAAATATTTTACATCCCGACTTACACGCCTTATTTTTGCGCTGTTTCAATGAGGGACATAAATTCCCCGACAGACGACCGACGGCTGAGGAATGGCGCGGTACTTTGGAAGCTGCATTAAATGAGGTTATACGCTGTGGCAAAGTTGATAATCATTACTACAACCGCAGTTACGGAAAGTGTTATTGGTGTGAGCGATTTAGTGATTTAAATCTTGATATTTTTGCAAGCAAAAGTATCGCTACTGTGACATCTACACCGTTACCTAAAGTATCGACTCCACCTCCCCCAATATCGATTAAATCATCTCCTTCACCTATACCTCCTCAAAGATGGTCGCGTCGTAAAGTCTTAATAAATTTGGGGTTAGTTACAGTAGGGACAGTCGCTAGTAATATTTTCGCTCAGTTGTTTCGTCAGAATCCTACTCCATTTACAGAAAACCTACCCAATGGAGTAACACTGGAAATGGTAGGCTTACCAGCAGGTCAATTTCTCATGGGATCTCCTGACAGCGATCCCGATGCTGCAAGTGATGAAAAGCCTCAACACCAGGTTAAAGTCAACAGTTTTGCGATCGGCAAATATCCAGTGACTCAGGCACAATATCAAGCAGTAATGGGAACAAATCCCTCTTATTTTAAAAACAATCCGCAAAATCCGGTAGAACAGGTTAGTTGGAATGATGCTCAAGCTTTTTGTCAGAAATCGAGTCAAATAACCGGGAAAACCTATCGCCTACCGACGGAAGCGGAATGGGAATATGCTTGTCGTGCGGGGACCACTACTCGCTTTTATTTCGGTGATGATGCTAATCAGTTAGAAGATTACGCTTGGTATGACGGAAATTCTGGGGGTAAAACTCATCCTGTGGGCCAGAAAAAGCCCAATGCTCGGGGACTCTATGACATGAGTGGCAATGTTTGGGAATGGTGCGAAGACAATTCGCACAATAACTATATCGGAGCGCCAAAGGATGGCAGTGCTTGGCTGACAAATGATAATGATTATCACATACTGCGGGGCGGTTCTTGGTACGACTTTCCAAATTACTGCCGTTCCGCTTACGACTTCACCTACTTCCGCCGCGACTACTACTACTACGTCGGTTTTCGGGTGGTGTGCGTCCCCCCCCTAATCAGTTAACAGTTAACAGTTATCAGTTTTCCCCACTGTTAACCGATAACTGATAACTGATAACTGAAACAAGGCGGGTCGATTTTTTTTGAGATTTTCTAGTCCGTTGAGTAACGCACAGAAAACGGGTTTCTCCGAGAAACCCGTTTTCTACTCATGCACTCATGCAAAAAGGGGAATAAATAATCAGTCTTTAATAACCAGATTTAGTATAAGACATTCTACATTCTACCAAATTTTTGACGGCGATCGCTAACTTAAACAGAGGGACGTACCACCCGAATCAACTTTCCCTGTAACGATTCCTCTCCCCTTACCGCCTCATCAACCTGTGCTGTAAACTGTTGCCAATTACGATTATTCGTACAAACCACAATCCCGAAATGCTGATCATCACGACGATGCAAACGGATAAAATCAATTCTATTGATCGTCAAAATGGCTCGCTCTTGACTTACAGCAAACGCCAACACCTGCTCGTCAGGTATCCGTTGATTAGCGTTTCCCGCTTCTTGCACCGTCAAAACATCATGCCCCAAATTTCTCAACAATTCCACAACCGGCAAAGGAAACTGCTCATCTGCATAAAAACGTGCCATCCCCTAAACTGCCTGATTCTGCTCAATGAGTAAATCAATCTCATCTTCATGAGCCGCCGCATATACCCAAGCATTGGCTAAATCCGTAGCTCTAATAGTTGGATAACTTGTTAATAAATCAGCATCACTATAACCAAGACGACGAGCTTCTACTAACACCCAAACTGGAATTCTTGTATTGGCAATGCAGGCTTGTCCGCCGCAAACTTTAGGGGTTTTCTCAATTCCCTGCCAATTACCACCAAGACTTTGAGCGAGTAACTGGATTACCTGCACTTTTTCGCTAGGTTTGAGGGCAAGAAGTTGCTCTTCTAACTCTTTGATGATCACAGGCTTAAATCCTCATACAGTTTTGACCAATTATCCCTAATCATTTTACCATAAAATTTGTGTTGAAAACCTCCCACTATTCAGTTAACAGTGAACAGTTAACAGTTAGATTGAAACAAGCGAAATCCAAAATCAAACTAGGTGTTTTTTTGATTTCAATAATATGTCCTTTAGATGCACGGCAGCTTATTAAGTTATGATACTACAATGGCACTCTCGAAAAAACAGCGAAAAATTCTCGACCAAATCTTCGAGCAGCCCGTCCGGTCAGATGTTGTCTGGACGGATATCGAATCGCTGCTGGAGGCACTGGGAGCAGAAATATCCGAAGGTAGGAGGTTGCGGGTGTGGGTAGCCCTTAAGGGAGTTAGAGCCGTCTTCCATCGCCCCCATCCTCGTCGGGAAACGGACAAGGGGGCTGTAGTATCAGTGAGGCGCTTTTTAAGCGAGGCAGGAGTGGAAAACGATGAAGTATAAAGGTTACGAAGCAGTAGTTTCTTTTGATGACGAGGCGGGTATCTTTTACGGTGAGGTGGCCAACGTCCGAGATGTTATCACTTTTCAGGGAGAGAGTGTAGCGGAATTGCAGCAAGCTTTTGCTGATTCAGTGGAAGATTACCTAGCTTTTTGTGCCGAGCGCGGGGAAAAGCCAGAAAAACCTTTTTCTGATAGTTTTCTGTCACAGCCACACCCGAAATTACACCAACAAATTTAGCAATAAGTAGGCTGGTTTGAGGAACGAAACCCAACCCAATTATTTAAAAGTGTTGGGTTTCACTATCGTTCAGCCCAACCTACGATCTACTAAGGGCGGGTCGATTTTTTTGAGAAAATTGAGGTAGTGTTAAATTTTGTTAAGGACAATGAAAATGAAACAGTTATCGGCTATCAAAAAGTATTATAATTGTCTTTTCTATCCTAAATCAACAGTTTCTGCTTATCAATAATTATGAATACCTATCAAACCTATTTAACTATTGAAATTCTCAAAAGATTATCCTCTCTAACTTACCCTTTGAAGCAGCAACAAAGTTAGCCATTAACATTCAAGTGGTTGAGGATGAAAGGACAGAAGCGGATTTTGAAACCTGATTAGATAAAACCAAGGGAATCTGGGCTAGTGGAATATAGCTAGGTAATAGGTGTAGGGATAATTCATGAATTATCCCTACTAGGTAATAGGTGTGGGGCCAATTCATGAATTAGCCCTACAATAGGTGTTGTTAAATTGAAAGATGCTGCGAATCAGCCCGGAACTGAAATTACTTTGACTTGCCCTGAGCCAACTTGCCCTGAGCCAAGTCGAAGGGGTCGAAGGGCTTGCCCTGAGCTACGTCGAAGGGTAGCAAGGATTGCATGGCATCTTTCCGATTCTGATCTGACAACGCCCTTTCCTAGCAAGGTTTTTGAGTATTTTCCCCAATCTTCATCAATAATGCTGGCTAAGTACATAAATTTTCACAACTCGATCGCCACAACCAACCGGCCAAGAACTACAATAACTCTAGCATCTGTGTCAAAAAAGGCCTATCTATGCAACTTTCGCCCCAAGAAAAAGATAAATTACTCATTTTCACGGCGGCACTGCTCGCCGAAAGACGCAAAAACCGCGGTATTAAGTTAAATTATCCCGAAGCGATCGCCTATATTAGTGCCGCCATCCTCGAAGGTGCTAGGGAAGGTCGTAGCGTCGCTGAATTGATGAGTTACGGCACGACTTTATTAACTCGCGAGGAGGTAATGGAAGGCATCCCGGAAATGATTACGGAAGTGCAGATCGAAGCGACTTTTCCCGATGGTACTAAATTAGTTACCGTTCACAATCCCATTCACTAACAGGAGATTTTTAACACTTATGATTCCGGGAGAAATTATCACACCATCCGGGGCGATCGAGATTAATGTCGGTCGCGACACCCTGCGTATTTCTGTGGCTAATACAGGCGATCGACCCATTCAAGTGGGTTCCCACTATCATTTTTATGAAGTTAATCAGGCCCTGGAGTTCCAGCGCGAATTAACCAAAGGAACCCATCTGAATATTCCCGCGGGTACATCAGTTCGATTTGAACCGGGAGACACGAAAGAGGTGGAATTAGTTGCCATCGCGGGAACTGAAGAAATTTATGGCTTTAATGGTTTAATTAATGGTTCCCTCAAGGGCAAGAAAAAGAAAAAGTAAGGTCTTGACAGAAAAATTATCACAGTTCGATCGCTCAATTATGGTAAAATCAAGGCAACGATAACTAATTCTTTCCAAGACTATGACGACGGTAAAAATTGGCATTATTGGCGGCAGTGGTTTGTATAAAATGGATGCCCTCAAGGATGTGCGGGAAGTATCCCTCGATACTCCTTTTGGTTCTCCTTCCGATGCTTTAATTCTCGGTACTTTAGAGGGAACAGAAGTGGCCTTTTTAGCGCGTCATGGCAGAAGTCACCATTTTTTACCGACCGAATTACCCTTTCGCGCTAATATTCACGCTCTCAAACAATTAGGGGTTGAATATATTATTTCCGCTTCGGCCGTTGGTTCCCTAAAAGCGGAAGTTAAACCCCTAGATTTAGTCATTCCCGATCAATTTATTGACAGAACTAAAGAGAGAATAGCGACTTTTTTTGGGGAAGGAATTGTTGCCCACGTGGCCTTTGGCGATCCCATTTGTCCCCAATTAGCCCAAATTTTAGGGGATGCCGTCGCTAGTTTAAACCTACCGGAAGTTACCTTGCATCGCGGCGGTACATACCTCTGTATGGAGGGGCCGGCTTTTTCTACTAAAGCGGAATCAAATCTCTATAGAAGTTGGGGCGCAACCGTGATCGGTATGACCAATTTAACCGAGGCTAAATTAGCCCGAGAAGCGGAAATTGCCTACGCTACCTTAGCTCTAGTTACCGATTACGATTGTTGGCATCCCGATCACGATCATGTCACGGTAGAAATGGTGATCGAAAATCTACACCATAACGCTATTAATGCCCAAAAAGTCATCCAAGAAACGGTGCGCCGTCTAGCAGCTAATCCTCCCGTTTCTGCCGCTCATTCTGCCCTTAAATACGCTATTCTTACCCGTCTAGATTCTGTTCCCGTCGCCACTAAAGAAAAATTAGCTCTCCTGTTGAAAAAATATCTTGAAGAAGTAGAGAAATAGCCGAGAAAAGTGGCCGATGAATCTAGAAGTGGGTCATTTTTCTCGCTGTGATCCAGACGATCAATTTGACCCAAATTCTAAGTTATCTCTGGCTTAACTAGCTAGATATTCTCTGATGTTGCCCTTGCGTTTTCTTAATTTAGCGATCGCTTCTCGTTCGATCTGACGGACGCGTTCACGACTGATATTGAGTCGAACTCCTATTTTCGCTAAGGTGAGGGGCTGCCCATTATCTAAACCAAAACGCAGAGAAATCACTTCTTTTTGTTGAGGGGTGAGGTCTGCCATCAGTTTTTCTAAGTCCACCTGGAGGGAAGAATAGGCAGTGTAATCTTCGGGGGAAAGTCCCTTATCTTCCAAGAGTTCCCCTAATTCCGTGTCTTGATTGTCCCCCACCTTTAAGTCAAGGGAAAGGGGTTGACGGGCCCTTTCCAAGTAGTCTCGCACCTGTTTGGGAGTTAGGTCTAATTCCTCGGCTAATTCGGCAATGGTGGCAGCGCGACCTTTATCTTGAGCTAGTTGACGCTGGGCTTTTTTGATTTTATTCAGTTTTTCGGTGATGTGGATAGGCAGACGGATGGTGCGACTTTTTTCTGCGATCGCCCGGGTGATGGCTTGGCGAATCCACCAATAGGCATAGGTGGAAAATCGATAGCCTTTGGTGGGATCGAATTTTTCCACACCTCTTTGCATCCCAATGGTTCCCTCTTGGATCAGGTCCAAGAGATCGAGATTGCGTTTTAGGTATTTTTTGGCGACGGAAACCACTAGACGCAGGTTCGCTTCTACCATCTTGCGTTTGGCGAAATCCCCCGCCCCTAATTCTCGACGTAGTTGTTCTTCACTAATTTCCGCCGCTTCTGACCACTGGCGATCGCTGGGTTCCCTGCCGAGTTTAGTGCTTAGGGATTCTTTGATTTTTTCCAGAAAAATTAATCTTTGTACCTGTTTCGCATAGAGAATTTCTTCTTCATGACTGAGAAGGGGAACTCGGCCAATTTCTCTGAGATAGGCGCGAACTGGATCGGTGGGGTTTTTCGAGGTTTTCATGAGTGCGCGTCGGTTGAGGGTTGATATTCAGGGATTGATGGCGTTTTTCAGATTGCTTCCCCAGAGGCAGTTAAGGAGATGCTATCAGGTTTTTTTTAGTTTTGTAAAGAGATAAGTAAGTGATTACTCAAGGATAGAGAGAAATCTAATTGAAGATTTAATTGCCTCTATAGTCCTTTTTTGGGCTATATATAGATTCTATGGGCATAAATGGCGAGTAGTGACAACCTTGTTTATTTAACTAATATTACAACAATTATTAAATATTGTAAAGTTTATGAGAAAAAAAATATCCCTCTCAGGAACGCACCGATGAAGGGTAGGTTTGAGTATCTCTACTCATAGATTACCCAGAGGTTTCCGCTCAGGCTGCAATCTAGATGACAAAATCAGCAATTTTCTCATCTAGCGATCGCTAGGCGAGCAGTGAGGGAAGTATTTTCAGTGAACAGTGAACAGTGAACAGTAAACAGTAATCAGTGAACTGAAAACTCACATCTGAAAACTGATAACTGATAACAAGGGCCGAATCTAAGACCTAATTGGTTAAGCCAAAAGCTTTGATGTGCTTAGTTTCTAACCTTCTTTTTAGGTAAGAGAATTGCCAGATTCTTTCTTTTGCCTTTTGCCTTTTGCCTTTTGCCTTCAGAAGCTGATAACTGTTGACTGATTCAAGGCTGCCTCCCGTCTATTGACCTTGCCTAGCGGTTCAGGGGGGATTGTGTAAAAATAAGAGAAGATCGGTTTTTTTTGACTAAACCTATGGCCACTTCTTCCATTGCCGTTAGAGAATTACCTCTCTTTCCCCTACCCGAAGTTGTTTTATTTCCGGGTCGTCCTCTGCCCCTGCACATCTTCGAGTTTCGCTATCGGATTATGATGAATACGATATTGGAAGAAGATCGTCGTTTTGGGGTCTTAATGGTAGATCCGGCCACGGGAGAAATCGCTAAAGTGGGCAGTTGTGCGGAAGTTGTCCGTTGTCAACGTCTTCCGGATGATCGGTTAAAAATTCTCACCATCGGTCAACAGCGCTTCCGTGTCCTAGAATACGTCCGGGAAAAACCCTATCGCGTCGGTTTAGTGGAGTGGATTGAAGATGTCCCCACCACCCAGGAGCTGCGACCTCTGGCCAAAGAAGTGGATCGACTGCTGCGGGATGTGGTTCATCTATCAGCCAAATTAACCGCTCAAAAAATTGAACTCCCCGACGATTTGCCCAGTCTTCCCCTGGAATTATCCTACTGGGTGGCGGGTAATCTCTACGGTGTGGCCGGGGAACAACAAGCTTTATTAGAAATGCTCGATACAGTCAGTCGTCTGCAACGAGAATCGGAAATTCTCACCTCGACTCGCAATCATCTGGCCGCTCGCACGGCTCTTAAAGATGCTTTAAATCAATGATATTGAGGTTTTCAAGCTTGAGGAGATGGCAGTGGAGGTGTTATTTCAGTGAGCAGTAATCAGTAAACAGTGATCAGTAAACAGTGATCAGTAAACAGTAATCAGTAATCAGTAAACAGTGATCGGTAAACAGTGAAAAGATGGCAAGAAACTGCTATTTAATACTGCTCACTTATAGCGGTTTTCACAGAAGTGAGTCCCGATTGAAACGCTGAAACGCCTATCTATCAAGGGATTTACTATACCTTATTAGACTGAAAACCGCTATAACACATACTGCTAACTGAAAACTCCAATCTGCTAACTGAAAACTCACATCTGCTAACTGCTAACTGCTAACTGATAACTGCTAACTGCTAACTGATAACTGCTAACTGATAACTGATTATTGATAACTCTCAATTACTTGACGAAAATCGCTTTTTTGTTTGACTCCGCGCATTTCTTTCACTAATTCCCGCTCCTTAAAGAATTGTACCGTGGGAGTCCCGGTTACTTGACCCATTTTGGCAATTTCTGGGTCAGCTTCGATGTCAATTTCCACAAAATAAATTTTGCCATCGTACTCATCGACCACTTTATCTAAAATCGGTTTCAGGGTTTTACAGGGGCCACAGGTGGGAGAAACATATTTTACCATTAACAAGCGATCGCCATCATGGAATAATTTCCGCAAAGCATAACCCCCAACGTGACGGGTTTTGTCAATATCAAAAGTCTCCTCCGTATCGGCCGGGGTTTCGCTAACGGTTTTTGTCTCGTAATGTTCAGAAGTGGCTGATTGACGGTATTCTTGGATTAAATTATGCTCCGATAACCATCTTTCTGCCAATAACGCCGCCATACACCCCGTACCTGCGGCAGTGATGGCCTGACGGTATTCATGGTCCTGCACGTCTCCTGCGGCAAAAACTCCCTCGACGCTGGTAGCAACAGTCCCCGGTTTGACTTTTACATAACCCACCTCGTCTAATTCTAGTTGTCCTTGGAATAGGGAAGTATTGGGAGTGTGACCGACGGCATAAAATAACCCTCTAACGGCTAATTCCCTGATTTCTCCCGTTTGCGAGTTTTTAATGCGTAGTCCTGCCATTTTACTGCCTGTACCGAACACATCCACCGCCTGGGTGTGAAAATGAACGGTAACTTTCGGATTATTTAACACCCGGTCCTGCATTGCTTTCGAGGCACGCATCGCTTCCCCGCGTATCAATAAATGGACGTGAGAGCCGTATTTAGTTAAATATACGGCTTCTTCGGCTGCGGAGTCACCGCCACCAATGACAGCCAGGTTTTCCTCTCTAAATATCGGTGTAGCACCGTCACAGATAGCACAAGCGGAAATGCCGTTACTCCAGAATTGGGCCTCGCTGGGTAATCCTAAGCGTTTGGCAGTGGCTCCCGTGGCGATAATAATACTATTGGCCTTCACTTCCCGGTCCGTGGAACGAATGGTAAAAGGACGCTGACTTAAATCCACCGAGATAACATCTTCGGTATAGCATTGGGTCCCCCATCTTTCGGCCTGTTCCTTCATTCTTTCCATCAGCTTCGGACCGGTGATTCCTTCGGGAAAACCGGGGAAATTTTCTACTTCTGTGGTGGTCATCAATTGTCCCCCCGGAATGCCTCCCGCTTGGAAACCCTCAAACATCAAGGGTTTTAAGTTCGCACGCGCCGCATAAATCGCCGCCGTATATCCCGCCGGTCCCGAACCAATAATGACTAAATTCTCGACAGTCATAACCGTAAATGCAACTCATAACGACTACGCTTTTTATTATAACAGATAATGTCGGGTGGGTTAGACGACGATAAGTTAGATAGTTTACCTTAATATTCCCCATCACTGACTCTACCAGTGGGTAAAGTCTGCCGCAAATTGAGATAGGGATAAAAGCTTAATACGGGTATCTTGAGCAACTTTTTGGCGCATTTGAGCCGTATTATATCCCCAATCGGCTAAATATAAGCCCACATCGTTTAAATCTGCTTGTTGCTCCACTAATTCCAACGCATCGAGACGATCCTCGACAAACCACAAATTAGCGGGAGATTCGGGTAAATTAGCCAGTATTTGCTGAATAGTCAGGTATTTTGGCTGTTTGATTTCCTTGCCAATTAATCTCGCTTCTGGAAAATTAATTGCTACTTTTTGTAACAATTGCTTGACAAAACGACTTTCTTTTGTAGTTATAATATAAACCAAAAAATCCGAGTCTAAAAGAGAGGCGAGGCGATCGATCGCGGGTTGATAAAATTGATGTAAAGCTAACCAAGACTCTAGATCCGACTCAATCCATCGATCCCGAAGACCATCGAGAGCATTTGAGAGAACTTTTTTCGCTATTTTCTCCCTTTCTAGCAGATTTTGAGCAATTGACGGCCAATTATTTAAAGCTTCCTCGTCGGGAATACCGAGAACGAGCGATCGCAACAGTAAAGGCATTTCCCAACCGGTTTCGATAACGGGACGAAGTTGCGAAAACCTCGGGAAAAAATCCTCGGGAATTATTTCCGGCCAAAGGGTTTCATAGGTGCGTTTGCTAATCTGAAAATACTCGATCATGCCATCACAAAGAACACCATCAAAATCGAGTGCTAGAATACGGGGGGATTGACTCATATTTTTGCGTTTACATTCTTCTTCAATTAGTTTGATTAATTTATTGCCCTAACTAGCGTCTCTTGTTGCCACTCCATGAATAAAGTAAATAATCATAATAGATTTATCTCAATAAGCGGTAATCGGAATCTCTATTACTATACCCTTCTAGCTTCAGAAAAATATCAGGATGGAGCGAGATATAGTAATGCACAAGTTATCCTATTTGTCAAGAGATGGTGGAGTGGTTATTTAGGTTCTCTCTCGACTGACCAATCCTCTGAGGATAATCCCATAGTTTCTACTACTTTTACACAAAAATAGTAGATATCTTTGGCGGAAAAATTAGTTTCTACTATAAAAACATTATTTTCAAGTTTTTGAGGTCGGCGAAATTTTGTGTCATCTTTCGATAAAAAGCGAGGAAACTCTAGCACAATCTCTTGAAACTTTTCAGGGTCTAGATCATAGAGAGTATTCAGGGTACAAATTAGTACATCTTTCCAAGTTTTTACTGTTTGTTGTTTACCACGAATAATTAGTTTTTTGGGTTTTGTATCCTTGACAGATGCAGTTTCATTGACTGGCAGCGAATCATCGCCAAAATAACTCCAAATTTTTATAACACGCTCGGCTAAATATTCGGCACGTTGTTCGATATCTTCTTTTTGCCATGAGTTAATACTATCAAAGTATTTATTGATTTCGAGATGGCTTTTATGGAGTTCTTCTTTCTTGTGAGAAAAATCTTTATCCGCCAGTTCTCCATTATAAGCCGTCAGGGTTAAATTACCTAAAGTATGCACAAGAAGTTGATGGGTAATATCTGCATCTGTTCCTAAATAATCCCTCCACTTATCATTTAATTTTTGCGGCATAATATGTTCAATAGTCAGGCGAGAATCACTTAAATCTACAGTTTCTCGATGACCAAAAGATTCTTCGATCGCACCGAGAATAATTTTCGCTTTTTCGCTGCGATTTCCTCCGTATAGTTTGATGGTTATTAACTTTTCTTTAAAATCATTATCTTTTGGGTAGTCTTTCTTTTGAAGAGAGATTTTTAATCTTTTAATAAAAGGTTCAGAGTTTAAAGCAGCATCTTTCTGAACTTGGGAATATAGTAAAGCAAAAGTTTTATTAAGTCCGCGAGTCTGGATACCACAAACAAAACGACGGACAAGAAAGTTTTCAAGAGTTTTTAAAACCTCTATAAAGTCCTTTTCAGATAATTTGCTATTTCCCCAGTCATCATAACAATTTAAAAGAAATGGATAGATAGTAGAGACCTCTAGACGCTGAAAAGAATCAAGATATTTACGAATACTAGAATTAGTTTCAAGGGTGGGAGTGATTAGTTTGGCATAATACATAGAAAATGTATATAAGTCCTCTATATAGAGAGCGGGATTATTATCAGCTAGTTTATTTTTAAAGGCAGAATAAATTTCGTTATTTCTAATTTCTGCCCCACTTTTTGACAAATAGTGACGGATAAATTCTGTTAAATTATCTCCTAATTTTTCCTGCATCGGCAGCCAGTATCTGTCATATAGTGTCTGTTGCTCCTCTTGACGAACGTTCATAAATAAATGATTACGAATTAAATCGGCCTCAGTTAAAGGCTGCCCCGTGGCATTCAAACTTTCAAATACTAGGTAAGGATCGTCGTCATTACCAAGAGTTATATTGACCAAAGATAAGTGATTACAGATAACTTCTGTTAGTTTAGCTAACGAAGATGATTGTTCATTAATCTTTCTTTTAAAAAAGAAATAACACTGGGATATGGTATTTTCTTTGTCGATGATTTTGCCACGGATCACAGACTGAAAATATTCTAGGTCTAACTGAGTAGGTTGAATTTTAAAGTAATCAGAACCTTTTTTAGAGGGATTAACAAGAAATGTTTTGTCAATTTCTGCGCTTAAATCCTGTTCTTGTTGGTCTTTCGCTACGTCTCGCAAAGCAGCAAAGAGCAGAAAAATAGTCGTTAAACGTTGCTGTCCATCAATTAGCAGATATTTATTGACCACGCCGGAGTTAGGCGAAACTTGAGTTTTAACTATCGAACCCATAAAATGGGGACGAGGGTTTTCTTGACCGTATAAATAGCTTATGTCATCCCATAAATCTTCCCAATCTTTCTTTTTCCAACTATAAGTGCGCTGAAATAGTGGAATTATATATTGTGTGTTGCCTTGAATAATTTCTTGAAGAGTAACTACCGATGCTTGCATAGGGGCTAGTATAGGAAGATTTACCGATTATTCCTAGTATTTATTACTCTAACACAGCAATTTGGCACTGTCTAGGATCCTGGCGGTGGGTTACGCATTGCTAACCCAGCCGACGAATTGCTATATAATACAAATGCCCGCTATTATAGAATTATATTTTTCACTTTTAACTTAGTCTTATGGTTTCACAACTAGATAAAACTAACGTCACTGAAATTATCTACCCCGATAGCGATAGTCAACCCATGGCCGATAATACCCTACAATTTCGTTGGATCACAACAATTAAAACTAATTTAGACTGGCTATTTCGCCAGCAGTCTGATGTCTTTGTTGCGGGGGATTTACTTTGGTATCCCGTGGAAAATGATAATAAACTGCGTCAAGCGCCGGATATCATGGTGGTTTTTGGGAGACCAAAAGGGGAAAGAGGTTCCTATCGACAATGGCTAGAAAATAACATTAGTCCCCAGGTGGTTTTTGAAATCCTCTCTCCGGGTAACACCCTCACGGAAATGGCCAAAAAACAGCTATTTTATGACCGTTATGGGGTCGAGGAATATTATCTTTATGATCCCCATAAAAATGATGCTAGTGGTGGGATAAGAGGGGAAAATCAGCTAGAAATTCTGGAAACTCTCGATAATTGGGTTAGTCCCCGTTTAGGAATACGTTTTCAGTTAGGAGAACCAGAAATGTTGCTTTTTTATCCCGATGGACAAGCTTTCACCAGCTATAACGAGGAAAAACAACGAGCGGAAAGATTAGCCAATAAACTGCGGGAATTGGGCATTAATCCTGACCAAATCTGAGAGGATGTTTCTTGGCTACTATTAAAAACGGATTTGCTCTGAGAGTGCCTATTGACTAGAGGCAATACCGCGCTGACGTAATTGGTCGATAAAAAATTCTTCTAGGGAAGCACGAGCTAAATTAAGACTGATCAAGCGAGCATCTATACTAGACAGGGCAGCCAGAAAAGCATCGGGTTCTCCCTGTAATTGTCCGTGCCAACAATTATCGCGCCAATGCAAACCGAGGAGCCATTGCTGTAGTTGCTCCTCCCTACCACCTTGAACAATCACCTGATAGACATCAGCACGACCGAGAATTTGGTCGAGGGAACCGACACAAAGTAATTCTCCCCGAGCTAACAGGGCAATGCGATCGCAAATTTGTTCCACATCGGAGAGAATATGAGAGTTAAAAAAGATGGTTTTCCCCCTTTGTTTGAGGGATTGAATAATTTCTCGCACCTGATAGCGACCGATAGGATCCAGTCCCGACATCGGTTCATCGAAAAAGACTAATTCCGGATCATTGATTAATGCTTGAGCTATACCGATCCGTTGCATCATTCCCTTAGAATATTGACGTAATTGTTTTTTCTGGGCAGTTTTGCGCTCTAATCCCACTAAATCCAATAATTCAGGAATGCGTTTTTTCTGCACAAAAGAGGGAATTTGAAAAATGCCGGCGATTAATTGTAGGAATTCCCAGCCGGTGAGATAGTCGTAGTAGTAGGCATTTTCGGGAAGATAGCCGATGCGTTGCCTGACCGAGCGATCGCCAATTGGTTGACCGAGAATCAAGGCCCGTCCGGAAGTGGGTCGGACAATCCCCAAAAGGGTTTTTAAGAGCGTGGTTTTGCCGGCCCCGTTCGGACCTAATAATCCAAAGGTTTCGCCCTCATGGACAATTAAAGTACAGTTTTTCAAGGATTCGATTTTTTTATTTAACCAGAATCCCGTCCGATAAGTTTTTTGTAAGTTTAACGTCTCTAGCACAGTTTCACAGCTGGTATTCGTCATTGTTTTGGAGTCATCTGAGACAGAATACATGGGTCTGATATCCCTCTTCCTACACTTTGCTTTTATTATCCCCAAATTGTCACCAGCAATGTCAACGGTATCAAAATAGCCCGGTTTTGGAACCCAGAAAAATTCCAACTGGTCTTGAGAAGGGGTATCAGTGCAGTTCCGGGCTATTGCCAGCTTTCTTCTCTGGCATTGCCGAAAATTAGCCGCTAAAATCTGTTAGACAGGTAACTTTGACACTTGAGCAGCAACTGGTACAATAGTGCGAACGCTTAAGGAAACCAGACTCTTAGACAAACACAGCATGAAACAAATCCTCAATAGCCTCAATTCGCTGACAGTGGCCAGTGTAGCCACTATCGCCTTGGCTTACCCTAGCATCGCTCAAGTTAATCTGTCTGTTTATCCCGCTCCTTCCTCGTCGAACGAATCCATAGAATTATACGTTCCCCCGCCAGAAAACAATAACACCAATAATAATACCTGTACTCAATTGATTGGGGCAAATATCGATAAAATTATCGGTCAAGCTCCCAATCAGTGGGGTATATTAATCGAATCTATCGATCGCCAAACGGTTATTTATAGTCATAACGCCGATCGCTATTTTATCCCTGCTTCTAATACAAAGTTATTTACCACGGCTGCCGCTTTACAAGCGATGAACCCGGAGACGACAATTCGCAAAAAATCCCTGCGCGATTGGGTTAATATCACTAATCAGAGAAGTAATAATTTCTACGCTGACACTCTTTTTCGCTTTATCGGCGGTGCTAAAAGTGTTACTGCCATCTTGGCACAATTGGGCATCAATCCCAGTGGTTTTCGTTTAGCCGATGGTTCGGGATTATCCCGCCGTAATAATGCTACTCCCCGCTCGATCGTGGAAATTTTGCGGGTGATGTATTATTCTCCTAATCGCGACACTTTCTATGCTTCCTTACCAGTAGCGGGAATTAGTGGCACCCTGAGAAACCGAATGCGTCAGACGGCCGCTACTGGCACAGTTTACGCTAAAACCGGCACTCTTACCGGTGTGCGGGCTTTATCGGGTTATCTAGAAAACCCCCACCAAGAACCGATGTTATTTAGCATTATCGTTAATAATCAACGGGTTTCTGGACAGTCCCTAGTGAAAGCGATCGATACTATTGTCCTACAGATGACCCAATCTCGTTCCTGTCAAGCTCAGTAAATCTCTCGTAAAAATCCCCAACTGTCCTGATCAGCTGTCCGCGCATTTAAGTTGCTTGTGGAGATGAGGCAAGACTAAAGGTTAATAATAGCCATAATCTGCTTCAGTTTGGGTTTGGGTTTGGGGTGAGAGATATTCAAAATTAGAAGGATCCCGCAGAAAGCGAAATATTTCTTCTTCGAGACGATGAATCAGATAGGGTTCTATGGAACTAGAATCGCGTAAACAGGCTAAATAGCCTTCAACGTATAGCCGGATCTCATCAAAACGCGAGCCACGGTGCCAAAGATCCACCATGTCATCGGTTAGTCTTTGATAGTAACGAATGGATTGGGTATCTTGGAGCATGGGCAGTAGAACAAAAAAGAGAGAGTGGGGGTAAGTGTGTATAGATAATCCTAGGGAGAATTGCTATTCTCGGTCTCCCCTATCTCTATTGTACCCACCAAATCGGCAAAACACAGACGAGCGCATTTTCAGTGATCAGTAAAGGGTGTGGGGTGTGGGGTGTGGGGTGTGACCCCCCCAACCCCCCCCGACATCGGGGGGGCAGGGGGGGGTGTGGGGTGTGGGGAGAAGGGAGAATAAATAAAGGCAATCTCCTGAATCCTGTCTCCTGAATCCTGTCTCCTGCCTCCTGCCCTCTGCCTTCTGCCTTCTGCCTTCGTATAGATTATTCATGGTTTCTTTGTCTTTTTGCCCGTTCAATTTCTGCCTGTAGTTCTGCTATTTGTCGCTGCAATCTTTCGCTTTCGCTATCATGAGCATCAACATTAATTGAGCTTTTTACCCCTGTTTTGGCATAATTTCCCTGGCGAATTTGACGATAGGATTCCGAGTTAAACCATTGCTGTAGATACTGGACTCTTTCTACGGAAAAAGGATGGGTTAAAAAGGAACCATTACCGCCATTATAAATGAGAAATTTATAGATCTGGTTTAAGTTATCTTGGTCTAATTGTCGGTAGGCTTCCCCTTGACGAATAAATTCTTCTAAGTTGCATTCATGCAGATATTTTTGGCTTCCTCCTGCACATTTCATTAAAGTTCTCAGGACTAAATTTAAATCATCGGTAACTAATAAAGCGGCTCTGTCTGCTGATAATTCGGCTTTTCTGCGCCATTCATAAAAGGCATAAACTAGACCGGTAGTAATGGCTTTTCCTAGTCCTAAGGTGATGTCCCCAAGGAAATTAGCCGCCCCCATCACCCAAAAAGACATTTGAATTAAAATACTATGATCGCATTTTAAATGACCTAATTCGTGGGCAAGAATTACTCGAATTTCTTCTTCATCTAAGAGATCTAAAAGGGCAGTATTAAAGACGATGTAGGGATGTTCCGAACCCAAAGAATAGGCATTAGCTAAAGGATTTTGACTGACATAAAGATTCGGTTCTGGGGACATATCTAAATCCCGCAGACATTGGCGATAGATACCGTATAAAGTGGCGTATTGACGCGGACCGACTTTTAGATCATTGCCCATTAATAAAATTTGTTGGGGACGTTCATAGAGATATTCGGAAAAACTTTTCGCTAATAAATCAAACCCTGGAACCGATCTTAAGGCCTGTTCAGCCTGCTGATCTAGGGGATGTTTAAAAGCTTGACTGGAGATATCAGGATAAGTTGGCATATTAATAAAACCTCTTGTAAAAATCAAAAATTGTTGTTAGGGTTAGGAGTCAGTAGCCGGTCGTCAGGAGAATTAAGAATGAATAATAAGCAATTAAATGCTCTATTTACAGATTTTAGGTCATTTAATCCTTATTTTTGCCGTTTTTGAAACCTCAAAAATTAATTATGCAAGAGGTTTATAGAATAAAAAAGTCAAAATTTGTCCTAAATTGATCCTATACAAATGCTTGATACAGCGGTTATCTTAAAGATGAAGTATGACCTAATTTAGTATCGATGACTGACTCCCCAAAACAAAAACTTTGTACTTCACCATTAAGATAACTGCTACGGATAAACCAGCGGATCTAAAAATTGAAAATTTTAGCCCTAGTTGCTCAATTTATCAAGTTTATACTGTCCCGTTAATCAGTATAATAAAAGTTAAAATCTTTTAATGCTAATATTCTCTGCTTATTTAAGCGATAATGATAGGCCACACGAAACTTTAACTTTTCCCATGCGCTTTTTTGAATTCTGTTTTTACCAGAGGAAAACTTAAGATGTTCGACAAATTCATGCTCGATTATGTAAGACCATTCGCTAGAATAAGTAGGTAAACCTGCTTTGGCCGCAGCTAACCCCATTACTGGACCATCTGCACCATGAATGCGGTGTATTTCTAAATATTTGGCAATTATTCCCCAATAATGAATGAATTCTTGTTCTTTTTTCTGATTTTTTCCGACAGCAAAGATAAATTCCCCAACATAGGGAGCGTTTTCAAAATCTATATCCAACTTCTGCGCCACTTTCTCATAATAAGGAATATTTTCGGGTTGATAACGAGTTAGATGAGCTTTTAGATTCTTGATTGTGCCGAAAACTCCGTCAAGATTATTAAATTGTTCAGGAAACACTAGGGGTTTTATTAATCGAATATCCGTATCAATTTGAATAGTCATGTCGTAGCGTTCTAAGGCTTTCTCAATAGCAAAACGCCTGTCATTATAGGGAAACATGATACTATCCTGAATATGTTTAATGGCAATTACGTTACTTAAATCTTGAAAATCCCTTGGCTCGTCAGTCAATATCAGATATTGAATACCAGGATGGTATTTTTCCAGATCCCGCGCTACGTTGACTGCACAGGAACGATACTTTTTGCCGAGAGCTAAACCGCAAAAACAATAACTATTCATTAATCACTGTCTGAATTTTTGTCTGGGTTCAGTCTAGCTTATCTTAGAAAATTCGTCAATCAGTCGATAAAATTGCGTTGAAAAAATCCCTAGTTTTTAGTTGGCAGCAAAACTACAAGGTACTACTTCGGACAAATAAGGAGGGCATCGTAGTTTTCGGAGTTAATTTCGTCAAAAGTGGCGTTAATGGCGCAATTATGACCGATTTTTTCGCTATAGGTTTGATATACTTCAAAATCGTGGACGGCAGTACGCACCGATGACCAACCATTTGTAAAGCTTGAAAGGGAACCATTACTTCGTAATCTTCGACGAAATCGCCCACCAGCATGAGGATTTTTTACCTGATTACTATAGTTTTTGCGTAGCATATAAGGTACAAAAGTGAGCAAGATTTTAACTTTTCTTTGCAATTTTTTCGAGGCAAACGAGCGCATTATAGTCAGGAACTCCTCCTAGAGAAGGTTGGCGTTTATCAAATCAGCAACGCCGACTTTCCCAATAGGTTTTTAATTCTGCAAAATTGCTGATTCTAGAGTTTATTTCGGTGACATAGAATAGACCTGTGGGAGAAATGAGCTTTATTATTGTTAACTATCTTTAGCAATAATTCCTAGATTCGATAACAAAGCTTGCAGGTTAGTTTGCACGGTAGCGGGTTGGTATCTCTTAATAGTTTCTAGGGAATTATCAGCGAGTTTTTGCCACAATTCCCTATTATCATAGAGTTCGATCACTGCTTGGGCAAATTCCTCGGCAGTATCGGCAATTAAAACATCCTGATGGTCAATTAATCCCATACCTTCGGCACCAATTTTTGTGGTAATAGTGGGTAATCCTAGGGAAAGACTTTGACCTATTTTACCCTTCATTCCCGCACCAAATCGCAGGGGAGCAACAAAAATACGACTCTTTTGAAAATAGGGTTCTACTTCGGGAACATAACCGGTGACAATCACTTGATCATTAGCTAATTCCTTAACTTCATCCTTGAGGTTACTTCCCAATAAATTAACGGTAATATCGGGACGGGAGGCCCAAACTAAGGGCATAATTTCTAAACATAACCACTTAACTGCATCAATATTAGGAGGGTGATTGTAGCTACCAATAAATACTAAACCCGATCGCTGGTCAAAAGCAACTTTTTCTGACAGGGAAATTTCTTCATGGATATTGGGGATTACCCAAACATTTTTCACTCCTAAAGAGGATAAAACCTGCTTTTCGTCTTCCGTTACTACCACGGTTGCTGCCGCTTGATTAGCATAGTTTAACTCTAATTTCTGATAGGTTTCCCAACTCCAGCTAGTATTTTGGTAACTGGGATCGAGATAGTCTTTTTGCCGTTTTAAACGCAGAAAATGCAGGTCAATTGTATCATAAATAATTGGTGCTTTTGTTTTTAAGCGAATTAAATCCATATACTTATCGCACAATTCGGGACGACACAACCAAACTCCATCGATCAGGGGTAAATATTTGATTAATTTTTCTTCTAGATTATATCTTTGTGGTGTGCCATAAATAACCTCAATTCCCAGCTGTTGCAGGACGGAAGTATAGGGTTGTTCAGGATAGCCATTATCGGGAAAGAAAATCACTGAATAGCCTAAATTGAGCAGTAGCTTAAGAATATTTAATAAACGCACACAGCCAGACTCTCGATCGTATAGTGGAACGTAGGAATCAATGACTAAAATTGTCGGTTTTCCTTGTAAACGTCGGGCAGCTTTGGGTACATTATTAGCATCGTTATCTAGGTGTTTAGTTAATACCTTTGACCATTTTTCTCGAAACTTAGTTTGATTAATAACTTGATATTGTTTAATCCCACTGGAAAGGTCTGTTCCCGAGGTGATTCCTTCGTAGTGAATAACGTTAGATTGGGGTTGATAGAGAACTTGATACCCTAATTCTCGGATGGCAAAACATAAGTCTGTATCTTCGTAATACGCGGGGATAAAGTCTTGACAAAAACCACCTAATTGCTTAAATAAATCTGTAGGAACTAATAAACTTGCTCCCGAACAATAGTCCACGGGACGGACATAATTATATTCCGGTTCCTCGGGACTATCTAAGCGTCCATAATTCCAACCATCGGCAGAATTCCAGATAATTCCCCCCGCTTCTTGTTGTTTACCATTAGCATAAATTAACTTGGAACCCACCGCACCAACTTGGGGATTATTGATAATTAATTTCACTAAACTTTCTAGACAATTTTCTAGAATACGAGTGTCGTTATTGAGAAAATATAGGTATTGACCTTTTGCTTGACTAGCCCCATAATTACAGGAACGAATAAAACCAGAGTTTTCTGCATTAGTTAATACTTTAATTCCTTTAACTAAAGTAGCTAATTGTTCTAAGGTGTCATCGCTGGAAGCATCATTAACGATAATTATTTCATAAGCTAAATCAGAACCTAGGTTAACACTCAAGGATTCCAGACAGTTAAAGGTGTAGGCAAATTGGTTATAAGCAGGAATAATAATCGAGACTAAAGGATCATCACTACTGGCAATTTCTAGGGGTCGGGGTTCAGCTAGTTTAGCACTTTCGATCACCTGTTCTTCAAATTCAGAGGAACTCTTTCCTGTGAGAATTTTAATAATTTTTCGTTTCGTCTTTTTGAGTGCTGGTTTCCATCCTTCCTCTTGGAGACTAAAGACAAATTTTTTGAGCAGTTTTTTAACTTTAAAAATAATCATTATTACCATAATTCTTCCTCTAGAGAAACCCAATCTTGTGCTAAATTTAAATCTCTTTCTGCTCTAACAATAGCTCCTTCCTTTAATTGTTGCTTGAGGTAGTTTCTCTGTTGTTCCATAATATATAATTTAATCGCTTCATTAATTAAATTATTATATTCTTTTTCAGGATAATCACTACTCGCCAACCATCGATCGAGAAGTTGCATGGTATCTTCAGGGAGAGTTATCTGAAGTTGTCTGGCCATTTTGTCTTTCCTAGCTATATCTAGACAATAACAATTATAAACCCCTAGAGCGATTTTAGTTGCTGTCGGGATAAATTCTCGGGGCTGCGGCGATTAATTTTTGGGTGTAGGGGTGTTGGGGATGGCTAAAAATTTGTTCAGTGTCACCCATTTCAACAATTTTACCCGCAGTCATCACCGCAATTCGATCGCAGAGGAATCTCGCTAACCAAAGATCATGAGTTATAAATAAATAAGTGAGATTAAATAACTTTTGTAACTCTAACATTAACTCTAAAACCTGTGTCTGGACACTAGCATCAAGCATACTAACCGGTTCATCACAAATAACTAATTCTGGATGGGTAATTAAAGCGCGAGCAATGGCTACCCTTTGCTGTTGTCCTCCCGATAACTCCCTAGGATAGCGTCGATAAAATTCTTCTGTTGGTGTTAAACCGACTCGATCTAACATTTTTAAAACCTGTTCTTTAGCCGTTTCTAGATTAACTTTTTGATGGATAAAAAGCGGATCGGCGATACTTTCTCCCACCGTCATTAAAGGATTGAGACAAGCGAGGGGATCCTGAAAAATCATCTGCATTAAGCGCCGTTTTGGACGCATTTTTTCCGCCGACAAAGGGGTTAAATCTTCTCCTAAAAATTCCACTTTTCCCCCGGTGGGTTTAATTAACTGTAATAGGGTTCGCGATAGGGTACTTTTCCCACACCCCGACTCCCCAACTAAACCGAAGATTTCCCCTCGATACAGTTCAAAATTGACTTCATCCACCGCTTTAATAAATTTCTTTTCTTTCTTAAATAAACTATCTAAAAAGTTACCTTCTAGGGTATAATACTGTTTTAAATTATCCACCTTTAACACCGTCTCCTGACCTTGAATTGCTGTTGATTTTTCCTCCCGTACCTGTAGGTGTAAAGCAGCGGCTAAAAGAGAACGGGTGTAGGGGTGTTGAGGTGTATTAAAAACTGTTTTTACCGCTCCCGATTCGACAATTTTGCCCCCCTTCATCACCGCTAATCGATCGCAATATTCTCCCACCAGCGCTAAATCATGGGAAATTAACAATAATCCCATCTCTTCCTCGCTACATAAACGCTTTAATTCCCGCAGAATTTCCGCCGAAACTGTCACATCTAAACTGGTGGTGGGTTCATCGGCAATAATTAACTTAGGGGTTAATAATAAAGCTAAAGCAATGGCCACTCTTTGCCGCATTCCCCCGCTAAATTCGTGAGGATATTGGGACCAACGATTAGCGGGAATTTTCACTTTTTCTAGGACAGTACAAGCTTCACGTTTAGCTTGACAATAGGTTAAATTCCCTCGATGAGCTTGCAAAGTTTCCAGACAATGATCGCCAATAGTCATCAGCGGATCTAGTCGCGTCATCGGATCTTGAAACACTAATCCCACATCTTCCCCGCGAACCTTTTCTAACTGTTTGCTAGATAAAGATAAAAGCGATCGCCCTTCAAAGGTAATCTCACCTTCCACGTGAGTGCGATTAGGTAATAACCTTAAAATAGCCTTACCGATGGTCGATTTTCCACAACCAGATTCACCCACTAATCCCAGAGTTTCCCCTTTGCCTATACTAAAAGACACCCCATCGATCGCCCAAGCGGGAGAACTTAATTCTGTCGGGTAGGCAATTTTTAGGTCTTTAATTTCCAACATGACGCGATCGGTAACGATAAAAGTTAGGACTTAGGGTCAAGTATGCCACACAAACGGCGATCGAGCATTTAATTGCTAATCGACAACTGCCCCTAACAAAACCCGACAATACCCCTTTAAAGTTGCCACTCGATCGCTAATTATCTGTAAACGTTTCTCCCGTCCTTGCCGCGCCGAGGCCAAAAATAACCAATCCGTCTCCAGCAATCGCCACGATCGATATAGTTCCGTCTGGACCGTGCGCCAACGATTAGCCACCTCTGGGCTGAAATTGTCATCATTTAGTGACAATATCTCCCCTTCTAGACAGGTTTGTAAAGCTTGAAAAGATTGTAACCCCGTGGAAGCATCCCCATCCAGAAGGGCAAGACTGAAATCCTCCAGTTTTCTTAACAAAGATTTGTAGGCTTGATGGTAATTTGTCGGTAGCATCCAATACAAAGCGCGTTAGAATTTGTTACATAAGATTAACGATTTGCCGTCACGGTTGCAAGTCCTCCTCCTGACCAGAGACAAAAACTTAAAAGAATCCCGCCCTTTTCGCCGATCGATCCGATTCCAGTGTTAGAGAGTTAAGTAATCTGGCATCGCTTCGGCCTAATAATTTTCTAGTTATCCCTCTCCACCACCCCTATTATCCCCCCGATCTAACCATGAACGCCATCACTGCCATCCAACCAGAAACCCTCACCGTCCTTCCCCGGGCCACGGAACCGAAAAAAGCGTTAGTTTTACCCGATTGGCTGCAAGAATGTCTGATTACCTACGAAAACGACCCCCAGAATCCCGATATCGATTTAATCTGTCGGGCCTTTAATTTCGCCCACAAACTCCACGAGGGCCAGTATCGCAAATCCGGGGAACCCTATATCGCCCATCCCATAGCTGTAGCGGGATTACTGCGGGATCTGGGGGGTGATGGGGCAATGATCGCGGCGGGATTCCTTCACGATGTGGTGGAAGATACGGAAGTCACCCCCGAAGAAATCGAGGCTAGATTCGGTGTTGAGGTGCGTAATTTGGTGGAAGCGGTGACAAAACTCTCCAAATTCAACTTTTCTAGCAAAACTGAACGGCAAGCGGAGAATTTTCGCCGAATGTTCCTGGCGATGGCTCAAGATATCCGCGTCATCGTGGTCAAATTAGCCGATCGCCTGCACAATATGCAAACCCTCGAACACCTCAACCCGCAACAGCAGCAACGCATCGCCCTCGAAACTAGAGAAATCTTTGCTCCCCTGGCTAACCGTTTAGGGATTGGCAGATTTAAATGGGAATTAGAGGATTTATGCTTTAAATACCTCGAACCCGATGCTTATCGCGCCGTGCAGTTATTGGTGTCGGAAAAACGCATCGATCGAGAGGCCCGCATCGAAACCGTTATTAACACATTGCGGGAAAAATTGCAAGAAATTGGCATAAAAGTTCTTGATTTACAGGGTCGCCCCAAACATCTCTACGGCATCTATCATAAAATGCACAATCAGGGCAAAGAATTCGAGCAGATTTATGATATAGCCGCCGTCCGCATTATCGTCGAAACTAAAGAGGAATGTTATCGTTGTTTAGCCGTAGTTCACGACCAATTTACTCCGATTCCTAACCGTTTTAAAGACTATATCGGTTTACCAAAAGCTAACCGTTATCAATCCCTCCATACCACCGTTGTTGGTTTAAATGCCCGTCCCCTAGAAGTGCAGATTCGCACCCTAGAAATGCACCATGTTGCTGAATACGGGATTGCAGCCCATTGGAAGTATAAAGAAACCGGTTCTAGTCAAACAACTTTAACCGCGGCGGATGAAAAATTCGCTTGGCTGCGTAATCTGCTCGACTGGCAAAAAGACCTTAAAGATGGCCAAGAATACATGGATGGCCTCAAAAATAATTTCTTTGAAGAAGATATCTATGTTTTCACCCCCAAAGGTGATGTGGTGGCTCTGGCCCAAGGTGCGACACCGGTAGATTTTGCCTATCATATTCATAGCGAAGTAGGTAATCAGATGAAAGGGGCAAGAATTAATGGTAAATGGTCAGTTCTTGATGCTCCCTTGCAAAATGGTGATCTGGTGGAAATTCTCACCAGCAAGCATAGTCACCCTAGTTTAGATTGGTTAAATTTTGTCGTTACTCCTAGCGCCAGAAATCGCATCCGGCAATGGTACAAAAAATCGCGCCGAGAAGAAAATATTAGCCGAGGTCGTGATTTATTAGAGAAAGAATTAGGTAAAACTGGCTTCGATGCCCTGCTGAAATCGGAACGAATGCAATCGGTGGCTAAACAGTGCAATTATGTGGCAGTAGAGGATTTATTGGCGGCTTTGGGTTACGGCGAAGTTACCCTAAAAAATGTGGTTAATCGTCTGCAAGAAACAGTTAAAAATCAACAGGAAATTTTAACGGTCAAAAATCCGCCCGATGTCCTAACTGATTCCCAATTGATTCTACCACCTTCTCCCGTTCAAAGGGCTTTACCCGTTAGTAAATCACCGATCGCGGGTGTGGAGGGATTAGTCTATCGTTTGGCTGGTTGTTGTTGTCCTTTACCCGGAGAAAATATTACTGGTATAGTTGCCCATGCGGGGGAAGGTATTGTTATTCACCGTCAGGGCTGCTCGAATGTGGAAAAAGCCGAAGCTGAACGCTTAATTCCTGTTAGTTGGAATCCTATAGATGACCAGGGACGTTATCCAACTTATCCCGTAAATATTCAGATTGAAGTGATTGATCGCGTCGGGGTTTTAAAAGATATTCTCTCTCGTTTAAGTGACCAAAATATTAACGTTCGCAATGCCGGAGTTAAGACTAATTTCGGTAAACCCGCTTTAATTTCCCTGAAAATTGAAGTAAAAGACCTGCAACAATTTGAACGCTGTGTTACTCAAATTAAGCTGATGAGCGATGTTTTAAACGTTCGTCGCATCAGTCAGGTAAAAAGCGATCGAGAGTAGGTTAAACCTAAAATTTCTGCTAATATCCCCCAAACTTCAGAGCGCCTTAGCTGTTGAAGTGCGATGCTGACACTGACTAAAACCACGAGGGCAATATCGGCACTTTTTGTCACCGAACAGCGTAGGATCGATAATTAATCTGAGTGCGAAAATCCTTATGTTATTATCCCTACTCTCAGTCATCAGTTTTCTGATTAGTTTTCTGGTGGTTGCCCTGATTAAACAACGTTTTAGCCAACAATTGTTAGATATTCCCAATGAGCGTAGCAGCCATAGTCAACCCACACCTAGGGGGGGTGGACTCGGTTTTGTCGTTGCTTTTGCTCTGACTGGCTGCCTCAGTTATTTTCTCCTTCCTCCTTCCCTACCTCTCATTCCCCTGTGGTTATCCCTGACTCCCTTAATTATTATCGGCCTTCTCGATGATCGTCGCAGTATTCCCTCTAGTATTCGCTATTTAGTGCAGTTATCCTCCGCTAGTGTTGCGGTCACTTTTTTCGGTGCTTTTCCCCAATCGTGGCTATTAGATTTGGGTTTTGGCGGCAAAGTTTTGGCTATTATTCTCACAATTATCGGCCTGACCGCGATGATTAATTTTTATAATTTTATGGATGGTCTCGATGGCTTGGTGGCTGGCTGTACGGCGGTACAATTAGGATTTCTCGCTTTCTATTTTCAGCAACCAATTTTATGGCTTTTAGTGGCAGCTTTAGGCGGGTTTCTTCTCTGGAATTGGTCGCCAGCGAAAATTTTTATGGGCGATGTGGGTAGCACCAGTCTAGGGGCAATTATCGCTATGGTTTTACTTAATAACCAGGGCAATCAAAGTCAAGCTTGGTCAGCTTTAACTATCACTTTTCCTCTGATTGGTGATGCTATTTATACCCTTATTTGTCGATTATTCAGAAAGGAAAATATCTTCCAAGCTCACCGCAGTCACCTTTATCAAAGATTACAAAAATCTGGCTTGTCTCATCCACAAGTAGCAATTATTTATATGGGGGTAACTATCCTGATTGCTATTAGTGTTAACTACTTAGGAATCCTAGGGGCATGGCTGAGTTTACCTCTGATTCTAGGATTAATTGTTCTCGGAGAAATTTATCTGAACAGGAGAGTTAGCGAGCATAATTTATCAGTGACAAGAAAAGAATAAATTTTTTATGGCTATAGACCTAGGGGTTATTCAAATCTAGAAAATGTTATAAGTAGGTAGGTGTTAAAAATTGTCAGTTCCCCCCTTATCAATGGGAATTAAGGGCGGATCGGCACCCCCCTTATCAAGGGGGGATTAAGGGGGGATCTATCTTCAATTTAATTATAACCAGCTACTTACTGAATCCTGTTTCAAAATTATATGTATCGAGGGTAAGGATCAGAAGTAATCACTCAAATAGTTATTAGCGAAAGTCTTTTATTTCACTCAAAAACCGATGGTTTTAATCTCTGGCAAAAACAGAACGATTTACCTATTATCCCTACTAACCAAGAGAAAAGAAAAAATTAATATTTATCGGCTGGGGTTAGCTGATAGAATCAAGGGGATGACTATCATTCCAAGGTCAATGAGCGCAAGAACATTATTCGATAAGGTCTGGGACGCACACACGGTTAAGATTCTTCCCAGTGGACAGACACAATTATTTATCGGACTGCATCTAGTGCATGAAGTCACCAGTCCCCAAGCTTTTTCGATGCTAAGAGAAAGGGGTTTAAAAGTATTATTTCCCAGACGGACTATTGCCACCGTCGATCACATCGTCCCCACCGAAAATCAGGCGCGTCCTTTCCTTGACGATTTGGCCGAGGAAATGATCCGGGCGATCGAAACTAATGTTCAAACCAATCATATTCCTTTCTATGGCATCGGTTCCGGCAATCAGGGCATAGTTCATGTGATCGCTCCTGAACAGGGTCTAACCCAACCGGGGATGACGATCGCCTGTGGTGATTCCCACACCTCCACCCACGGCGCTTTTGGGGCGATCGCTTTTGGCATCGGCACTTCCCAAGTACGCGATGTTCTTGCTACCCAAACCCTATCCCTATCGAAATTAAAAGTGCGTCGAGTGGAGGTAAACGGCGATTTAAACCCCGGTGTCTATGCTAAAGATGTAATTCTCCATATTATCCGTCAATTGGGCGTAAAAGGCGGTGTTGGTTACGCCTACGAGTATGCTGGTAGTACAATTGAAAGGATGTCCATGGAAGAAAGGATGACGATTTGTAACATGGCGATCGAAGGTGGGGCCCGATGTGGTTATATCAACCCCGATCAAATCACCTACGATTACCTCAAAGGTCGTGATTTTGCGCCTAAAGACTGGGAAAGTGCGGTTAATTGGTGGGAAAGCATTAAAAGCGATGCCGATGCGGTTTATGACGATGTGGTGGTCTTCGATGCTGGTGAAATCGAACCCACCGTTACTTGGGGGATTACTCCGGGCCAAGGAATCGGGGTTAACGAAGTCATTCCCACTCCCGAAAGTTTACCAGAAAGTGAAAGAGCGATCGCAGAGGAAGCCTATCAATACATGAAACTCACCCCCGGCACCCCGATTAAAGGCACAAAAATCGATGTCTGCTTCGTCGGTAGCTGTACTAACGGCCGGATCAGTGATCTGCGCGAAGCAGCCAAATTTGCCCAAGGTCATCGTGTTGCCCCCCATGTGAAAGCTTTTATCGTCCCCGGTTCCGAAAGAGTCAAAAAACAGGCGGAAGCGGAAGGATTAGACCAAATTTTCCTAGCATCAGGCTTTGAATGGCGCGAGGCTGGCTGTTCCATGTGTTTAGCCATGAATCCCGATAAATTGCAGGGAGATCAGATCAGCGCCTCCTCCTCTAATCGTAATTTTAAAGGTCGTCAAGGTTCCGCTTCCGGGCGTACTTTGTTGATGAGTCCGGCGATGGTGGTAGCGGCAGCGATTAAAGGGGAAGTCACCGATCCCAGGGAGTTGTTAAATTAAATAGGGTTTGCGGCAAAAAGTTTGTTACTGGGGTCAGGAGTCAGGAGTCTCCGAGTCAGGAGGCAGGAGATAGGGTGATAGGGTTTTGGGGTGATAGGGCGATGAGACAGCTTCCCCACTTCCCCACCCCACTTCTCACTCCCTTCTCCCCTTCTCCCTTCTCTACAATAATTACTCGCAACCAGAAATACCTTGGGTTATTAAGTACCTAAGCAAAATTAATTACACATCTAAGCCACTACTCCGTGAGACTTCTGCTGATGTGAGCAAACAGAGAACTGAAAACTCAAATCCGATCCCTAATAGCTGTCTCCCGTCTCCTGTCTCCTGTCTTCTGTCTCGACTAGGAAATTAATTTTGCACGACTAATTATCATACTTTGTGCTTTTTGTCAAAAAAACTTTTTTTTTGCAATAAAACTACACAAAAAAAAGATCATCGTTGTGGGTGAAATTGACTGATTTACCCGTCTTAATTAGGATCACCTTCTAGGTGTGGCAAGGGTTTCAACCATTGCTGCCCAAAAAAGCACAGAATAACCCATTATGAAATTCTATCAAATCGCTGTAACCATCATAACATCGTTGTTAAATAAAAATCTTTCTCAATTAATTTTTAAGAATTTATAAATATTGCGGAATGTTAATTTAAATATTCTCAAGTTTTTGCAGTAAATCAATAATTTTTACTTATCTTTGTCGAAAAATAGAACTCCTGCAAAAATCCAACAAGGAGTCAGGAGTCAGTATTCAGGAGTCAGAAGTCAGAAGTCAGGAGTCAGGAGTCAGGAGTCAGGAGATTATTTTTATTTATTCTTCCCACTTCCCCACACCCCACACCCTACACCCCACACCCGACACCCGACACCCGACACCCAACACCCTACACCCCACACCCTACTTCCCACTCTCTTTTAATTTGACTGCCATAATTGCCAAGCTTTAACGAGATTTCCCCCCATCAAGGCAGCCACTGCATTTAAAGTCTTAATTTCCTCACTATCGGGATTTAATTGTCTAGCTTGATCTAAGACTTTTTGGGCCGCTTGCGGTTGCCAATCGTAGAGATAAATAAAACCTTGATAAGCATAATGATAGGGATTATAGGGGTCAATTTTAATCATTTCCTCCGTGGCTTTTATTGCCCCTGCCACATCCTGTTGTAGTACCTTAGAAATTGCTAATCCGTAGGCTAAAGATAATTTATCGGGGGGGTTTTGTTGCTGTAAACGATAGGAAAAAGCCTTGTCTGCTTGCAGCACATAATCCTGAATCGAATCGTATTGATTGATACGATTAGTTAACTCAAAAATTGGCTCAATACCCGTTAATCCTTGACCAATATTAGCAGACTTTAAGCGCAATTGGGTGACTAAATCTAATTGGGGCGTTGCTAACTTGGGAACCTGAGGATCGATGGTAATTTGAGCATTAGTTTTAATTGGATAGGTTTCGCCAGTTTCCCGATTGAGATAGACAGCAGATAAGCGATAAACTCCGGGGGTTGCTGCCGACTGCATGGCGGTTTTTTCAGTGACTTCAAAACCATTTTGTTGCTCTTCTGGAGTTAATTTTTCTGCCATTAATCCCCCCATAGCAATACCATGATCGTGCATCCAATAATCCTTACCGTCCACTTCTTGCCAGTTTAAAATCACTATCCCTGACTTTAATTGTTGCCAGTCTCCTGCCCATTTATAAACCACGGGAATGGGTTGATTAGGAGAGGCTTTTTCGGTAATGGCAATCTCTCTTAATTCTACCCGTTTTGGCGCATTTTCAAGGGGTTTAACCGTGACGGAGGGGTCTATTTTACGGTGTAGGGACAGGGTGCTATCATCCGGTAGCTGCCAAGTTTTTTCCACTTGGAAATCTGGCCCAGTGGCGACTCGATTAACAATTTTTTTCTGGACATCGGGGACGGAACCCTGTTCACCAGTTTTAGTTAAAAACCAATCTAAAGAATTGACATCCTTTTCTATATCTTCTTCCCTAACTCCCACCTGTCTCCCAGCAACCTGGGAATTATGTTTACCACCGTAGAAAGAGAGAGTATGTTGATTTAATTCGGGGGTGGAAGGTAAAACCCCTAGGGTGCTGCGAAGATAGGGAGAATCGGCTAGAATCTCTTTAACTACTTCTTCGTGCTGCCAACCAGTTTTTAAATAGGGATGGTGTTGTAATTGGGGACTGAAAACGTTAGTAATTATATCTCCCCCCAAGGGAAATAAATTTAAGCTGGTGAGGATAGCGGCAATAGTTATCGTTCCCCAACGGATAGCGGGGGCAAAACGACCGCGCCAAGATAATAAACCTACGGATAAAATTAAGGATAAAGTCGGTAAAAGCGGCAAAATATAACGAGCATCTTTATTGATATTTAGGGATGATAATAGGTATCCCCCCAGCAGAAAAACTCCTAACCAAATCCACACAGGACGATTAACCTTATCTTCGGTTTTTCTATGACGTAATGAGATTAATAATCCCACCAGGGGAACTAATAACAATACCCAAGAAAGAAAATAGGGTAAAACTTGGGCGTAAAATGTCCAGGCATCTGGACTGGTAAGAGGGGGATCTCCCTCCAAAATCGCCGAATCTACCGTGGCACGTTTGCTCGCAGTTAACATTAATAACCAATTCGTCCGATACCAGGGAAACATTAACAGTGCTGCCGTCAAAAAACTGAGCATTAATTGCGCTAGATTGCCCCAACGTTTTCGCCGGAGATTTTCGCCCAATACCCACAAAATCGGTAAAAAGAGGAAAAATAGGGCGGTTTGTTTGACTAACATCCCTAAACCGAAAGCAATCCCGAAAGCGATCGCTTTTAGCCAGCCTTGACCACTAAATCGCCACCATGTCAAGCAAAAGTAAGAAAACGTTACAATTGCCGCTAAGGGAAAATCTAAGAGATATTCGAGGCGATAATAGTATAAACCGGGTAGAAATTGACAGATTAAGACCGCCCATAAAGCCACAGTCCCATTAAAGAGGATAATTCCCAATCCGTACACAGAAAAGAGCAGTAGGGCGCTATAGATAGCCATTACCCACATACCCGCGTCAAGACTAATACCAAAGAGATTAAAGAAGGGAATCGTTAAAAGATAGGTTAAAGGGGGAATTTTCGGGGACATTAGCCATAAACTGCGCCACCAATCCCCATCAAACCAGCGCGGATTTTGGAAAGCTTGGGTATAGATAATGCCACCGTTGAGATAATCGGCCTGATCCCAAGCGGGAATGGTATGATCGAGACTAAACCAGAATCTATCGACTAATATCCCCAATATCCATATAATACTGACAATAATTAATCCCTGTCTCCCATCTAGCGATCGCTTCAAAATGACTTCTCCCTAGTGCAACTCTCAATTATTTTGCCACGCCCTCAAGCGACCCTGAAAAAATCGCCAGCGAGAAACACCAGACCGATCGGGGTAAAATAAAGATTTAGTGAAAAATTGTAACAGGAACTTGACAAATGCGAGTGGTGATCGTTGGTGCAGGGTTAGCGGGAATGGCAACAGCTATCGATCTGGTCGATGCGGGCTGTACAGTAGAAATCTTAGAATCTCGTCCCTTTGTCGGGGGAAAAGTCGGTAGTTGGGTAGATGCAGACGGTAATCACATCGAGATGGGCTTGCACGTCTTTTTTGGCTGTTACTATAATCTTTTTGAGTTAATGAAAAAAGTGGGCGCTTTTCAATCCCTACTACTCAAAGAACACACCCACACTTTTATCAACGAAGGGGGAAAAATCGGCGAATTAGACTTCCGTTTCGCCGCAGGTGCGCCTTTTAACGGTTTAAAAGCCTTTTTTACCTCCTCCCAACTCTCAGCAGCCGATAAAATCTTTAATTCTCTGGCCCTAGGTACCAGTCCCATCGTCCGCGGTCTGATAGACTTTCAAGGAGCGATGAAAACGATTCGGGATCTGGACTCGATTAGTTTTGCCGATTGGTTTCGTAGCCATGGCGGTAATGAAGGCAGTTTAAAAAAAATGTGGAATCCGATCGCCTATGCCTTAGGATTTATCGATACGGAAAATATCTCGGCCCGTTGTATGCTGACGATTTTCCAATTTTTTGCCGCTAAAACCGAAGCTTCCGTCCTGCGGATGTTGGAAGGTTCCCCCCACGAATACCTGCATAAACCGATTATTAACTATCTGGAAGCCCGGGGTGCCAAAATCTCCACCCGTCGTCAGGTGCGGGAAATTCTCTATTCTGGAGAGGGCGAAAATCTGCAAGTTAATGGCCTGATCGTCGCTAACGGAGAAACCACAGAAACTATCACCGCAGATGCCTACGTTTGCGCTGGTGATGTCCCCGGTATTCAGCGTCTTATTCCCCAAGATTGGCGAAAAATGCCGATTTTTGACAATATTTTCCGACTAGAAGCTGTTCCCGTCGCTACGGTACAATTGCGTTTTGACGGTTGGGTGACGGAATTAAATGATGCCGAAAAACGGCGACAACTGCAAAAAGCGGTGGGAATTGATAATCTTTTGTACACCCACCAAGCGGATTTTTCCTGTTTTGCAGATCTTGCTCTCACCAGTCCTAGGGATTATTATCGCCCCGGAGAAGGTTCTTTATTACAGTTGGTTTTAACGCCCGGGGATCCTTTTATTAAAGCTAAAAATGAAGATATCGCCCAGCACGTTTTAGCGCAAGTCCATCAGTTATTTCCCTCCTCACGGGAGTTAAAGATGACTTGGTTTAGCGTGGTGAAATTGGCCCAGAGTCTCTATCGGGAAGCACCGGGGATGGATGTCTATCGTCCCTCGCAAGCGACTCCTATTGCTAACTTTTTCCTTGCTGGTAGTTATACCCAACAGGATTACATTGATAGCATGGAAGGAGCCACTTTATCCGGTAAACAGGCAGCCAAAGCCATCTTACAACAGGCCGAGCGCTGGAAATCTTTAGCCACGGTTTGAGCAAACAGCCGGCAATCTCCTCTCTTGAGAAGGGATTGCCTTTTACCTCATCTCAACCAGTAATTTAAATACGCGGGCAGCTGATTCTCTCTTGGGTTTGGTGGGTAAAATGTATTTTAAGATACAGTCCTGCTGGCGAGGGAGTGGAAGGAACCACAAAGACACAAAGAACACAAAGATCGATCGCTCCTATATAAGTTAAACTGGTCGCAACGCGCTCGCTACGCGAGATCACACAAAGAAGAAGAGAGCCGATTTTACCTATCCACAACTAGAATACTAGAACTACTGAATAGAACGCCATATCTTTAATTGTCAAGGCTGCTCCAATATGAAAGATCGAGCGAATTCCCTGTATGAATCCGACTTCTACGGGTGGACAGAGCTACAAGCGAAAGCTCTAGCCAACCGACAGGTAGAAGCTCTGGACTGGCAAAACTTACGGGAGGAAATCATTTCCTTGGGTAAACAAGAATATCGAGAACTGGTGAGCCGTCTAACCGTTTTGGTAGGACATCTTCTCAAATGGGAATATCAGCCGGATAAACGTTCTCGCAGCTGGTTTTTGACGATTAGAGAACAGAGACGAGGGATCAGACGGCATCTAGAGGGTAATCCTAGTTTAAAATCCCGGATACCGACGGCTTTATCCGATGCTTTCGAGGCCGGGGTCGATTTGGCTTTACGCGAAACGGATTTACCGATACGGACTTTTCCCTCTCACTGTCCCTTCACCTTCGAGGACATCATGGCCGACCATTTCCTCTGCGATACCAGTCAGGATTGGCCGTAAATTTAACGGTTATACCACCTCGACGGGTATCTGTATCTCAACAAGTAATTTAAATACGCAGGCAGCTGATTCTTTTTTTTTACTCTCTCCCCTCAATAATTTTAATTTCTTCCTCGCTTAATCCATAGAGTTTATAAACAATTAGATCGATTAATTCATCGGTGGCGCTTAATTGTTGTTTTAGGGGCAAAAGTTTATCTAGACTGGTTTGATATTCTTTTTCTAGGGTTTCCTGTATTTGACGATCGAGTAAGTTAACGGTAATTTTCTTTTTGTTCTTTTTCAGTATCTCCCACAGTTGATCCAAGCTAAGATGAGGTTCGCTTTTTTGGTAGTCACCGAGATAGTTTTGGATTTTTGATTTGTTGGTTAAATTATCGATCGCACTGCCGATTATTCTCTCTAAATATCTTAAAAAGCTTTTGATTTCTTTTTGTTTTTCCCGATTTATCTCGATCATCTGTTCTGCTAAGTAGGCCAAAATATCATGGACTATATCGGTTTCTTCTCTCCTAATATGCTCCTCGATTTCTTTTAATATTTCTTGCTTTTCTTGATAACTTTTGATAAGTTTCTCTAAACTCTGTTGACGGCGATCGCTATTGGTGTTAAAAGATATTTTTCGGATGGGTATTTTTTCTAAATAGCTTTTATTCATGTCATCAACTAAATAGTCTTCACACCAAAAATTAAGTAATTTAGAGCTTAATAAGGTAGATGCGAAAAGCAAGTTATCTTTTTGGTTAGAGGATGAAATAATAATTTGAAGCGTTTTCATACCCGCAGAGTTATCTCTAGGATCAAAACTACAAACTATTCTCTGTTTCCAGCGTAGCTTCTGAATGCGAATACACCATATTTTGGGACATGAATAAAATTTTTGCATCTTAATAGGGGTTAATTCACTAGATTTAATTAATACCCCGTCATTAATTTCATACCGATTAATATCTTCTGGAATGACTATCATGAAATTACCCTTTGGATCAGGGGTTAATTTTTGTTTACTTCCTTCTTCTCCTCTAGAGATTATAAATTTCAAAGAGCTATTTCTCAATGTCTCTGAGTTATTTTCTATTTTTTGAATAATACTTTGTTCACATCTAGAGGCATTATAACCGATAATATGATCCTGTTTTCTTGCCCATTGTAATTGTGCAGATTTGGTATTCTGCGACCATTCTTGAAGACCAAATTTTTCTAATCTTTCTTCCACCGAGACGATAAATCTACTAATTTTTTTATGTTGAATACGGTGATATTTAGATGGTTGTTGATGTGTGACTATTAAAATTAAACACCATGTATCTCTGACCTCTTTAAATACTGGTCCCGTTTCAATTAATTCTTCAATTGTACTTTCAAAAATTAAATGTTTTCGCAATTCTCTTAAATCTTCTTTGCGAAGTAAAGTATCAGGGATAATATGACCACATCTACCATTTTGATTAGTTCTAATCATTGATGCTTGAGTAAATAGTGCATAGGAATCAAGGTTATTTAAGCTATTAATTTTAAAATAATTTTGCAAGAATTTCTTTTCTTCTTTACTAAGAGTACAACCCCAAGGAGGATTACCGATTACTGCATCAAAACCAGGGTTATCCTTCCAAGAAGCGGAATCAAGATCGATAAAAACTTCTGGAAATTCCAGATCCCAATGAAAAAAGCGCTTACTTTTATATAAACTAGCTGCCTGGTCTAAAATTCCTTGATCTGAACGGGGTAACTTATCCCAATTAATTGCCGATATATTACCCCCGTAGCGCTGCAGAAACTCGATAGCAGTTTTAACCCCAAAAAAGCGAGAAAGGAAAACATCTAATAAACGCTTGTAGGGTTTAGCTTGACTATCAAAATCACGGAATAACTGTTCACTTGCTTCCACTTCAGCAAAAGTCGCATCGCTGAGGGTACTAATTCCCCGCATAATTTCTGCTGCCCGAAGTAACCCAACAAAAGGGCCCGTTAAAAGAGTTAATTGACCACCTTCCTCCTCGATCATAGCGGCTTCTGCGTCCTTAGCGGTAGTTCCGATCAGAGAATTACCACAACGTAAATGATGATCCAAAAAACTCAAAGGTGCGCCCACTGTGAAAGAATGTAACCAGAGACTAACCTTGGCCAATTCTACGGCCATCGGATTGATATCCACCCCATAAATACAGCGCTTCATCACCACTCTCTGTAATAATTGCGTGGGTTCAAGGGTGGGAGAATCGAGAATAATTCCCTGTTGTCGGAGATTGTCGATAATGTTTTGTCGGGTGGTTTCCAACATGGTTAAAACGGGATTATCTTCGGGATAAAGATTGAGAATCTGGATTAACTCATCGGTGAGATAGTCCACTGCTTCCACTAAAAAATGTCCGCTTCCCATGGCGGGGTCACAGAGTTTAAGATCAAGTAAGGTGGTGATCGCTTTTTTTTCTAAGCGTTGTAGCTCTTTTTCTAATCCCTGCTGACTGAGATTTCCTAAACGTCTATCGCTGCTTTCTTGTCTTCGGGTGGCGATTTCCGTCATCACATCCCCGAACTGTCGCGCTCTTTGCTCTAAAATTGGTTTGAGGGTATGACTGACAATATATTTAACAATATAATCGGGAGTGTAATAGGAACCGGTGGCTTTTCTTTCTCCCCGATCATTTTCCAGATGCACCGATTCCCCCTCAATCACGATGCGATATTCCAGTAATCCTTCGTAAATTGATCCTAACTGTCGCACACCTAAAAAACTATAGTCGATCGGCTGTCCCTCAAAACGTGCTAACTTGTCTAAGATGGGCGCTAAAACCGCATCGGATAACTTATATTGACCGAGAAAACAATTCACCCGGCCTTCTTCCATGTCAAATAAACCCCCGTTGTAACGAGGTACGGCTAAATTAGCATCCCCTCGATCGACAATGCGGAATAAACTGAGGAGAGCATCGTATATTCCCGTCGAGGTGCCACTAAAGACCTGCTGACGATCGATTTTAACGGCAATTTCTCGCGTCTTTTGCAATAAGCTGTAATCGCGATAGTCTCCCCTCACCGGCAGCAAGTCCCGTGCTTCTGCGTAGAGAAGAAATAATAATTTATACAGCAGGGATAAACTCGCCTCATACAATAAATCTGGCTGTATGTCTGTATTTAATGATACAAAACCCTTAGAAATATCGGGAAAAATGCGATCGAAGACTAACTCTTTTAGCTCGTTACCCACTCTGGTGGCATAGGTGGTACTCTCCTCCCGGACCCGTTCAAGGAAATTCTGAGCGTGAATATCCTTAATAAAAGCCTCTTGACGGAAAAATAACCAGAAATACCGAAATTTTTGCCGGTCTCCCCCTTCTAATAGTTCCATCAAGTCCACTGGATAAAATTCCGTGGCTGTGGAGGACGCTTGACGATAATATAAGCGCCATTCTCGACCATTGGTGAGAATACCCCAATCTACTCCCGTCCCCGTCAGATAATTGGTGATCTGAAAGGAAGGATTACTATTTTTCCAGATATCTCGCTGATCATTCTTAGAAACGTCACTAAGAGAACGTTGCCAGTATTTGGCCTCAGCGATCGCTAAAACTTGACTATAAAAGGCTCTTTCATTATTCTGGAGAGAATAGGCTTGATAACGGTCATTTTCTGTGGCAAATAGGGCATAATCTGGCCTTTCTGACCTTCCTTTTCCCCTACTGCTTACCTGCGGTATATAACTAAAACCGAGAATTTCTAGAATCGGTTGTATTAATTCTGCTTCCGTTTGCGCTTCGTTAAGAGTCGGCAAAATCGCCTTTTTTTGTTGATAAAGACTCTCTAATCGGGAAAATGCCACGGATACATCCTCTTGCCATTCCAGAGAATCCGGCAGCCGATGCTCAAGATAGTGTTGAGAAAAAAGTGGTTTATTGCCCGTTTGTCCTGACATGACCGATTATCCTAACATTGAGGGTATCTAGCCTAAAAATGAAGGGTTCGCAGGCAGGCACGGATTCCCATTATATAAAAAGTATATGTCAAGTCTCCGATTTTGTCAAGGGTTTTGGCCAAAAAAAATCGCCTCTGGGAGGCGGGGGTGAAAGGTATCACCCCAGAGAAATAATTAAACGCCAAAAGACTTACCACAGCCACAGGTTTGACTGGCGTTGGGATTAGTGAATTGGAAACCACCGCCGATCATCGCGTTGCTGTAATCTAACATGAGACCGTAGAGATAGAGCAGACTTTTTTTATCAGAGACAATTTTAAAGCCATCGTAATCGAAAACCTCATCTTGGGGGCCAATATTGCTAGGATGCTCAAAATCCATCATATAGGACATTCCCGAACAACCACCTTGACGCACACCCACGCGCAGACATAAATCCTTGCCCTGTTGCTTTTTGAGCGTGGTAAGGTGTTTGAGGGCAGCCTCACTGAGTAAAATTCCTTTTCCTTGAATCTGAGTAGCTTGTGTCATCGTTAGCAGGAACTCCTAAACGTAGATAAAACTTTGCCTTCTCCTATCCATCTTAACGATAGTTGAGGACTGATGACTGGATTACTGTTTACTTTTCCCGGCCTCGCAGGAGTTGCAGGGCAAAAAGAAGCAAAAAAATGGGATTATTAATTAAATAGCGTTGCCAGAGACGACCAGGTTCTTGAAACAAACGATAGAGCCATTCTAAGCCGATTTTCATCACCCAACCGGGTGCTTGAGACACTTCACCACTGTGGAAACGAAAAGCGGCGCCGACTCCCAACATAACAGCCTTTAATTTTCCCTGTTGTCGGGCCATCCACTGTTCTTGTTTGGGACATCCCAACCCGACAAAAACCAATTTAGCCCCGGATTGCTGGATTCTGTCCCTATCTTGCGCTTCCTCATCGTCGCTGAGGGGACGAAAAGGGGGGGAATAGCTACCAGCGATAATTAAATCAGGAAAACGCTGTTTAAGATTGGCTTGCAGATCAATTAGGGTCTTTTCTGTGGCACCGTAGAGATAGATGGGGATTTGGCAGCGGGCAGCTCGCTCGCAACAGGCTAACATAAGATCCGGACCATAGACGCGACTTTGTTGTTTAATCCCCAGTAAGCGCAATCCCCAGACGAGAGGCATTCCATCCGGTGTCACCAGATTAGCGCCATTAATCAGACGACGATAGGCTTTGTGCCAATAACCCATCATCACCACATGGACGTTAGCGGCGACAATATAGCAGGAGAGATTATTTTCCACCCAGGACTGAATGCGATCGCAAGCATCTTGATAACTGGTGGCATCCAAACGAGTGCCAATAATCGATCGATGTGCTAAAAACATATTGTCTCCTGCTGCCGGACTAACTGCTTTGAGGATGCCCAAAAAGCAGCCAGAAAAGATCAAGGGAAATTGAGAAATTCACTTTTCTAAGCGGAGATTAGCGCCACTGCTATTGGTGCGATAAACCCAAGTTTTTTGGTTATCAGTCAGAACAATTCGCCATCCTGGCACCAGCGCTTGAGTACATAATTCTCCCGGTTTAGCTAATCCTAAACAACCGTCGGGCCAGGTTTGTCGTTGTGCTGCTTGAATTTGCAAGCGATTAACGGATATCTTGGTTTTCTGACTCAAATCTTGACGGGCGGCCTCGATGACCGAATTAGGTGGCCCAGGAGATGCTAAACTAGGTTGTACCAAGAGGAGAGAAAGCAGACTCCCTAGTATTAAAATAGCAGTTGCTCCCTGAACGATTCTCGTTGTACCGATTGTCCCTGGCCGGTTCTGGCTAAAATTATTTCTAGATATCATGTTTAGTCCTGCCTCTTTTCTGGGAGTGATAGTCTGATCATATCTTGCTGTTTATTATCAGTGTAACCGAAACTATGTTCCCTGTCTGGTTTTCGAGTCCATCGGTGTTTTCTCAAGAAAATTCCATCGTCCAAGTTCCTTCTCCTGAACCGGCGGTTGAAATCTCTCCCTCCAATTCTCCTTGGCTTTATAGCACAATTGCCTTAACTATTGCTTTGATCGGTTTAATTATTTACGGCAAATTCAAAATAGAACAGATCAAGAAACAAGTTAGGATTGAACAATTTAAAAGTAAAGAGTTGAAAAAAAAGTTGAAGTTAGCACTTCATACCATCAAAAAAATGGAAACCGACCCCGATCTTGTCCATTCTAGGGCATTTAATCTCGATTATTTACGGATGAGGATGGATGAGGCGGTTTTTCGTTCCGTCATTTTTAACCAGATTAAGATGAAAATAACTAACTTAATCGGCGAAGCTTTACGACCAAATACAGCAAAAAATGCCCTAGGAATTGTCGGTGCAGGAAGACAGATTAATGAAACTTTTGATGTCACCTACGAAGTGGAAGCACAGGAAGGAAAATCGAATAAAGGGGTTTTATTTCGGATTCAGATTAAACTGACAAAACTTCCCACCCAAACCAGTTCCGCTACCGTTAACGAGATTACTAATTGTATAGAAACCTTTCTTTCTGCGGACTCAGATAAAGCTAATTGGCAACCAACTATTCATGGACAAATAGTTTTAATGAGTTGGGATGAAAAAGCGAAACCGACTCCTTTATTGGTATTGGAACAATCAGAAGAAGGAGTCAATATCACTTTTCGTTCCCATCCCCTGAAAACCGGCATCCCTTTAAGTGGCGATGGCGATTAGAATAGATGAGGATGAACTATCTTAGATGGATGGACTTATGTTATCTTTTTTCCTCCGTTGGTTGATTACCGCCGTCTCTTTATTGATTACAGCGCAAATAGTACCAGGTATAGAAATTAAAGATTTTACCGTGGCTTTAATTGCCGCTGTCGCTTTGGGTTTAATTAATGCTATTATTAGACCCGTGTTGATTCTTTTTACCCTGCCTTTAACTATTTTGACCCTAGGGTTATTTATTTTTGTGGTCAATGCCATTTCCTTTTCTTTAGCCTCCTATTTTATCCCTGGTTTTCAGGTAGAATCATTCTTTGCTGCTTTATTCGGTTCGATCGTGGTTTCGATCGTTTCAGGAGTTTTAAATAGCATTTTCAGTGACTAAAGTGGGCAAAATTCGCTTGTTTAAAACAGCTTGGCTTACTCTAATCGATTAATTTCTGATCTAGAGACGTTGATTATAGCAACGTCTCTCTATTTTTTGGAGATGAGGAAATCTCTACTGATTTGCTCTGGCTTTTGTCGTTAAGTAGCTGGTTATAATTAAATTGAAGATAGATCCCCCCTTAATCCCCCCTTAATACTAGGGTTGATTCATCCTAGGGTTGATTCATGAATCAACCCTACCCTTAATCCATCTTTAACAAGGGGACATCTCAACGTTTTTAACACCTACCTACTTAAAAATCAGGAAAATTTAATCCCAAGATTTCCATCTCAAGCAGCCAGAGCAAGTTCAATTACTGTTAAAATAACTGGAATTGTTGAGCTAAGTTTAAATAATCTCAAGTCAGTTTTTCTTGATTCTCCTACACCCTACACCCTGATAACTAAAAATCGATGAACCAATTAAACTTAGAAGTTGCGGGAAAAAAAGAACGTTTAGATGCTTGGATGGGGTCACAATTGCCCGATTTCTCGAGATCGAGGCTGCAAAAACTGATAGAACAGGGATATATACAGTTAAATGGTCAAATTTGCACCAATAAAAATACTAAAGTTGCTCAAGGCGATCGCTTAAAGATTACCATTCCCGACAGTCAACCCCTGCAATTAACCGCCGAGGCGATCGAGCTTGATATTCTTTACGAAGACGACTATCTGATTATTATCAATAAACCTGCCGATTTAGTGGTTCATCCGGCTCCCGGCCACGAATCGGGAACCTTGGTCAACGCTTTACTGCATCACTGCCCAAATTTAGCCGGAATTGGTGGAATTCAACGCCCCGGTATAGTCCACCGCTTAGATAAGGATACCACGGGTGCGATCGTTATTGCCAAAACCGACCAGGCCCATCAACACCTACAGGCACAATTAAAAACCAAAACTGCCCGCCGGGAATACATAGCCCTTGTCCATGGTGTCCCCAAAAGCGAAACAGGTACAATTGATCTGCCGATCGGTCGTCACCGTAGCGATCGCCAAAAGATGGCTATTATTGCCGTGGAAAAAGGCGGTAGAAATGCCGTCACTCACTGGCAAGTCAAGGAAAGACTAGGCAACTACACCTTAATGGAATTTCGCCTAGAAACTGGCAGAACTCATCAAATTCGCGTTCATAGCAGCCACATCGGTCATCCGATTCTTGGGGATCCCCTCTATAGTTCCGGTCGTTCCATCGGAATTAATCTACCCGGGCAATTACTCCACGCCTATCGTTTAATTTTAATACATCCGGTCACGGGAGAGAGCCTAGAAGCGATCGCTCCCTTACCCGCTATTTTCCCGAAAGTTTTAGCTATTTTACGCCAGAGAAACCCCTAGCGCACAAATTGCGGCATAATCTCCGCTGCTGTCCATAATCCGTAGATACCGCGACGATGCAGGGAAACCCCCGCTTTCAGATAACCGAAAGCGGGCCCACAGACATTAGCCGCCATACTGGTTTCATCACCTAAAGTGAAGGTATGGGTGGAAATTTTGCCTTCAAAAGTCCGCCCCGTGACTTTAACATTGGTACTTAAAGGCTTTTTCGGGTTGCGCGTATCCACCACACCCCCGACGGAAACCCGATCGCGTCCACAAATTCCAGCCAATTCCAGCATAATATCGTCCGCGTGTTCCATATTTTCGAGGCTGAGAATGCCATTGGTTTTATTTAACAGCATTTCCACTTCCGCGTCACTCATCTGGTGCGCCGTTTCTGGGTTGTAACCGGGTAAATGGGCGATATCTTCGCGAATAGTAGCACGATAAGCCTCCCAGTTGGCAATTCCCACGCCAAAGGTAATTTTAACGCTATGAATCTCCGCATAACTCTGGGCAGCTAGGGCGGCAGCCGCAGTTAACAGTCCGGGGGTAGCACCGCAGCCGGTCATGTAGGTGATGCCGGCGGCTTCTAGGTCTGCTTGTAGTGCTAAGATTTGTGCCATGGCGCTGGTACGTTTGAGAGCATCGACTAAAACCCCGCGCCAACCTAAGCGAATGAAAGTTTTAGCGATATCGGCCATGAAATTGTTAGGTAAATTCGGTAAGGCGAGAAAATAGCCTTCTACGTCGGCAGTTTTGATTAATTCCTCGATACTGTTCTGGCTGAGACTGCCGTAATTTTCCAGATAACCGATCGAACCCCGGTCATGATAAATTTTGTTACAGGTATTGACATCTAGACCGTCTTTGTGGTAGGCAAAACCAGCTTTATCGGCGGCGGCAGTCCAGAGCATTTCCTGTTTGGGGGCGAGAATTCTAGCGGCGGCCTGTCCCAAACCACCAAAACCTAAAACACCGATCCGAAGGCGATCGCTGGCTGTTTGTTTATTCATATTTGTTCTGATTCCTATAGACAAAATTCTCCGATCTCGGCGGTCGTGGTTCGCCGTTGCATCTCCTTTATTTTCAATTTATCGCTTCAGGTCGTCTTTTTTGTGTAGTTTTGTTAAATTATGCCCTCCGGGGACAGGTTTGCCCTTGACGATGAAGAAAAGTTACGGGAAACTTACAAAAAATGAAAGTGGTTGGCCGAGATAATATAAAGTTTTGCTAAAATTTTAACCAGATTGCTACGATTAGCAAACTATCGTAAATTAAAACGATAGGGAGCTTTGCAAACCCCAGATCACGCCGAGAAGACCTATGAGCATGGAAAGCCTAGAGTTTATCATCTATCCCGATGGTCGCGTTATGGAAAAGGTGACAGGCATAGTCGGTTCATCTTGTCAAGAGGTGACGGCGGCGATCGAGGCACAACTCGGGCAGCTGATGTCTCAAGAGAAAACCTCGGATTATTACCATCAAACCGTCAGCCAGTCAGAGAAAGTCAGCAACGCAGCCACTTTTAGCGACTGGTAATTTTTCATCTTTCCCGATCCCTTTATTTAAGCCACTGAAAAACCATGTCACACTTTAGCAATATCAAAACCAAAATCCGCGATCTATCCTACCTAAAAGCCGCCCTCAGCGATATGGGTATGGAATGGAAAGAGGGTTCCCACCCCGTCAAAGGTTATCAAGGTCAAACTTTAACCGCAGAGGTGGTAATCGAGCAAGATAACAATTACGATATCGGTTTTCGCTGGAATGGTAACGAGTACGAGTTAGTTGCCGATTTGCAATACTGGCAACAACCCCTAACCGTAGAAGGATTTTTAAGAAAAGTAAATCAAGGTTATGCCTACCACACCATTCTGGCAGAAACTGCTAAACAGGGTTTTCAGGTGGCAGCACAGGAAAAAAATACTGATGGTTCTATTCGTCTAGTGGTACAACGTTGGAGTGCCTAATGGCTGATTTTTCTCCCAAACGCTCTGGTTTTGAACCAGAGTTAGGGGGATTCCTGAGAGATTCCCCCGATCGCACTGGTTTTGAACCGGAATTGGGCGGTTTACTGCGCCAGAAAGCGGTTTACGTCGATGAGGTCACTTGTATCGGTTGTAAACACTGCGCCCACGTTGCCCCCAATACCTTTTTTATTGAAGGCGAATACGGTCGCTCTCGTGTCTATAATCAGGACGGTGACGAAGAAGAAATTATTCAAGAAGCGATCGAGACTTGTCCAGTTAACTGTATTCACTGGGTTAATTATAATAATTTGCAATTCCTTGAGGAAGAACGCAAACATCAAGTGATTAAACAGTTAGGTTTTCCTCAGATTCACAAGAAATTTAGCCCCGCAGATTTAGACATTTAGGGTGGATAGGTCTAGTCTCATCCATCCATTATTTCCTAGAAGTCATGGCAGCGGCTCTCGATCGAATCTGCTACAGTTCTCAGGGGAAATAATCCTATCTCGGATTTTAACGACAATGAACACCCAACTGATTGATTCTCTCGCGCGAATTATTCTCTCTCTCCGAGGAAGAAAGAGAGTTACTGAATCGAAAAATTGAGAGCCAACAACGGGAAAATTTGCAGATTAACGCTCAAATTTTGGATTTAGAAACCCGTGTCAAGCAATACGAAAATCAATATCGCATGAGTTCGGAAGAATTCTATCCTAGATTTCGTTCTGGTGAGCTAGGGGACGCTATGGATTATTTCGAGTGGAATGTTTATTATGAAATGCTATTGGCAGCTAGAAAAGAGATAAGTTTACGATCAAATTAGATGGAGATAGCTGATTATATTCCCCTAGTTAAACGGAAATTATACGAGAGTTTGATTGTGAACTCTTTTACGATTACTGATGAAAGAATTTTATTTGATCGAGGTTATTTCTGAGCGACAGTCCTTCGATTTCAGGACAACAACTGTATAAAATTGAACCACTGAGATAAATCATGAATCCTAGAGTTAAAGAAGTTATCCCTTTGCCAAACTATCAATTACAACTCATCTTTACTAATGAAGAAAAGAAAATTTATGATTGTTCACCACTGCTCGATTTTGGCATCTTTCAAGAACTTAAAAACAAACAGTATTTTAATCAAGTAAAAATTTTAGATGGTACGGTAACTTGGCCGAACGAACAAGATATCTGTCCGGATACTCTCTATCTTGACTCCATTTCCCAAACCTAGAACAGTTCGATCGAGGAAACCCAACAACAAAAGTAACGCTCCCACTGATCAGATTTTCTTTCGCTACAGCCTTTCTCAGAAAGATGAGGTTATACTAAATCCGTTGAGTAACGCACAGAAAACGGGTTTCTCGGAGAAACCCGTTTTCTACTCATGCACTCATGCAAAATGGAGAATAAATAATCAGTTTTTAATAACTGGATTTAGTATTAGTTATTGTTGCTAAAATACTTGATGAGTAAGGATTAGTCTGTACTTCATCTCTAGGAGAAAGAGTGAGAAATTTTCTATTTACCCGGTGATTGCTGTGGGAAGGGAAAAGTTAGAGGCAATCGGGGCAAAATGATAAGTATTTTATATGCAAATACCTTCAATACTTAAAAATATTTAAATTTACAATTAGTAATATTTATTTTTACTCAAGAATTTATTGAGAATAATTTCTATTTATTTACGAGGTGGCAATACTTCCAGCGATTCTGGTATAATTTTGCATTATGTTATGGTTGTTTTTTCTGTGCTTTTTTGGACTTTTCAAGGTCTAGCTTGCCTTAAAACCATTGCTAAATCTAGACTTTCCCTTTTAGCCAAACCAAACACTTTCGCCAATTATCCCTTTTTTCCCTAACAACGTTAATCTAATTTTTGTGTAGTTTTGTTGCAAAGTCAAATTTTTTTTGACAAAATGCCTAAATTGTGGTAAAGAGATAGATTGTTGATAGGTGGCAATTCACACCGAGGCAATCAATAATTAGGGGAGGGTTAGGGAATTTAACCGAAAATTGGTAAGATTCAGAAGAATTAGCCGAAGAACTGGATAATATCTTGGACGAGAGAACCTGATGGATTATCTCTTTGATAGCGATGCTATTGCAGAAAAATCAGCGATAAAAACCTTTTTTACCGATCTAGCCAGGCTCTAACCCTTGGGGAGATCGGAAAAATCCTCAATTGAGCCGCAATTAGCTTAATCAAAAAATATGCTATAATCAGAATGTAAGCACAAGGGGCCGTAACGGTTTCGACAGGTTAGCGAAAGCTCCCCCGTGATACAGGTCGAGAGTGAGTCTCCTCTCGTAAATCAAAGGCTCAAACAAAAAGTAAATGCGAACAACATCGTTCCTTTCGCTCGTAAAGCCGCTCCTGTAGCTGCCTAATAGTCTCTAATCGACTCGAGCATTCATAGTTTGACTCCGTTAAGGACTATGGATAAACCCCCAACGGATGCCACGTTTAACTTTCTCTAGTTAGTTAACCGTCTAAGCTTTAACTAGAGCATCCCACTGTCCGGGATAAGTGACAGTCCCCGTTTCGAGGGTAATCGAAACTAAACCTGTGAATGAACGGACAGTCAATACCTAATTTGGACAGCAGTTCGACTCTGCTCGGCTCCATTGATTACTTTAATGAAAGACCTTCTCTCCCGCATGGACGGGGTACAAACACCGATCATTCCCGTGGTCGGTCAATTAATTAAAGCGAACCCCGGCACTATTTCCCTAGGTCAAGGGATTGTTTCCTATGATCCACCCCAGGAAGCGATCGAATCTCTATCTTTATTCTTAGCTAATCCCAAAAATCATCAATATCAATCTGTGGCGGGAATTCCCCCCTTATTAACGGTAATTAGGGAAAAACTAGCCGAAGATAATCGGGTAAAAATCAGCGATAAACAGGCAATTTTTGTGACGGCGGGCAGTAATATGGCCTTTATGAATGCCATTTTAGCCATTACTTCCCCGGGGGATGAAATTATTCTCAACACTCCCTTTTATTTCAATCATGAAATGGCCATAAAAATGGCTGATTGTCAAGTAATTTTGGTTGCCACAGACAAAAATTTTCAATTGCGTCCAGCCGCCATTGAAGAGGCAATCACGGAAAAAACTAAGGCAGTGGTGACGATTTCTCCTAATAATCCCACGGGAGTAGTTTATCCAGAAAATACCCTAAGAGAAGTCAATCGAATCTGTCAAAAAAAGGGCATCTATCACATTCATGATGAGGCCTATGAGTATTTTACCTATAACCATGCCCGCCACTTTTCCCCGGCGGCAATTGTTGGCAGTGAATCCTGGACTATTTCCTTATTTAGTCTCTCAAAAGCCTACGGTTTTGCCAGTTGGCGCATTGGTTATATGGTAGTACCAGAACATTTATCTGAGGCGATTAATAAGATTCAGGATACTATTTTAATCTGTCCGCCGGTGGTTTCGCAATATGCGGCCCTAGGGGCGTTGCAGGTGGGGAAAAGCTATCCTTTAGAACAGTTAAAAACCATCAGTAAAGTTAGAGAAATTTGCCTGAATGCTCTAGAATCAATCGGCGATATCTGTGATGTTGCCACTGCGGAAGGGGCTTTTTATTTCTTCCTGAAAATTACCACAGACAAGCATGATTTTCAGTTAGTTAAAAGTTTAATTGAGCAGCAGCGGGTGGCGGTGTTACCCGGTTCAACTTTTGGGATAACAGAGGGCTGTTATTTGCGTCTTGCCTACGGCGCTTTATCTCCAGAAACAGCTTTAACGGCAGTAGAAAGATTGGTAAAGGGACTGCGTTATTTTAGTCAATGATTTTCAAGAATAAATACTGGCTTTCTTTCTTGGTTTTTACTTTACCACAGCCTTTCTCCTAAAGATGAAGTGTAATCTAATTTGGTATTGACAAACGACTCCCTAAAACCAGAAAGTTTGTACCTCACAATTAAGATAACTGCTATCAGATAACCTCTGATTCGATCTTTTGGGCTATTCTTAGTTTAGCCGAACGAGAACGAGGATTTTTAGCTTGTTCTTCTCGACTGGGAATAATCGGCTTTTTCGTGATAATTTTCAAGGAATTATCTTCGCGAAAGCCATACTTGATCAGACGATCTTCTAGACTATGAAAACTGATCATAGCGATAATTCCCCCGGATTTTAGCCAGTGGGGGGCTTGATCTAACAATTTTTGCAGAGAATCTAATTCTTGATTAACAGCGATGCGTAGGGATTGAAAAACCCGCGTTGCCGGATGAATACGTCCATAACGGTAACTAGCGGGGACAGAACTAGCGATGACAGCCGCTAATTCTGTAGTGGTAGTAAAAGGGCGTTTTTGGACGATCGAGCGAGCAATAGGACGAGATAAACGTTCTTCTCCGTATTGATAAAAAAGATCTGCTAATTCTTTTTCGTGCCAATGGTTGATAATATCGGCTGCCGTTAGGGATTGACAGCGATCCATCCGCATATCTAAGGCTGCCGTGTGGCGAAAACTAAAGCCGCGCTCGCTCTGATCGAATTGGGGAGAACTGACTCCTAAATCGGCGATAATGCCATCAAAACTGCTATTTTGTCCATTATAATCGGCGAAGTTCCCCCACCAGAGGGTTAAACGGCTATCTAGATAGGGGCCCAGACTAATTTTAGCGGCTTCTAGGGCGCTTTGATCGCGATCGATGGCGGTTACTGTCGTTTCGGGATGGGCTTCTAAAAGCAGGCGGCTGTGTCCACCACCCCCTAGGGTAAGATCGAGATAATGCCCCCCGGGTTGAATATTTAAGCCGGCGATTAATTCTTGACTCAAAACGGAAATATGGGGAAAATCTTGATTCATCTGCTGATAACTTCCTGAAAATGGCGATTTAACCTAGGGTTTGCGGCAAAAAGTTTGTTGGTGGGGGCAGGGTGTGGGGTGTGGGGTGTGGGGTGTAGGGTGTAGGGTTTTACCGATTTTGAGGTAGTCAGTTACCTAATTTTCAGGGAAAAAGTGCCTGAATTTTACCCCCGATCACTCCAATGGTCAGCACTTTTTGAGGGGAAAAAAGTCTAAAAGCCTTATCCAACAAGGTTTTTAGATTTATTCAGCCAACTCTAACCTAAAAACAACTGATAGGCCCGATTTTGACTTTCATCCCAATAGCGATAGCCGAGAGTATCGAGAAAAGCTTGCCATTGATTCATTTCATCGGGGGGAACCTGTATGCCCACGACGATGCGCCCGTAATCGGCTCCGTTATTGCGATAATGGAAAACGCTGATATTCCAGTGGGGACTCATGGAGGCGACAAATTTCATTAAAGCCCCCGGTCGTTCGGGAAACTCGAAGCGATAAAATAATTCATGGTCGGCTAAATGCGATCGCCCTCCCACCATGTGGCGCAGATGCAATTTAGTCAATTCATCATCACTAATATCAAGGGTTTTAAAGCCGCAAGCTTCAAAACTCTCGGCTAATTTCTTGGCATCGCTGCGATTTTCGATCTGGGCGCCGACAAAAATATGCGCTTCTTTTTCATCGGCAATGCGATAACTAAATTCGGTTAAATTGCGTTTGCCGACACATTCGCAAAAACGCCGTAAACTGCCCGGTTGTTCGGGAATAGTCACAGCATACAACGCCTCGCGCCGTTCCCCTAATTCGGCCCTTTCCGCCACAAACCGCAGACGATCAAAGTTCATATTCGCCCCACAAGCCACAGCAACGAGGGTTTTATCCTCAATTCCTTCTCTTTCTACATAAGCTTTCGCTCCTGCTACCGCTAACGCCCCCGCAGGTTCTAAAATCGAGCGTGTATCTTGAAAAACATCCTTAATCGCGGCACAAATATCATCCGTATCCACGAGGATAATCTCATCCACATACTGCTGACAGAGACGAAAAGTCTCCTCTCCCACCTCGCGCACCGCCACCCCGTCGGCAAATAATCCCACTTGCGACAAACGCACCCGATAACCGGCTTTTAGGGATTGATTCATCGCGTCTGAGTCCACAGGTTCCACCCCGATAATTTTAATTTCTGGGCGTAAACGCTTGACATAGGCGGCAATACCTGATATTAAGCCACCGCCACCAATAGCGACAAAAATGGCCTCGATCGGTTGCTGATATTGTCGTAAAATTTCCATACCGATCGTACCCTGGCCGGCGATTACCTCCGGATCATCGAAGGGATGGATAAAAGTTAAGCCTTTTTCCTGTTCTAACTGCCGCGCGTAAGCATAGGCATCATCGTAGGTGTCACCGTGCAGGACGACAATCCCGCCCCGGGCTTTTACCGCGTCGATTTTGACTTGCGGAGTGGTGACAGGCATAACGATAATCGCTTGGGTTCCCAATTGCCGCGCCCCCAAAGCGACTCCCTGGGCATGATTTCCCGCCGAAGCAGCAATTACACCTTTTTGTAACAAATCCCTTGACAAATGCGCCATTTTATTGTATGCGCCGCGCAGTTTAAAAGAGAAAACCGACTGCATATCCTCGCGCTTGAGTAAAAGCTGATTGTGCAGGCGTTGGGAGAGATTGGGGGCAAGTTCTAAGGGGGTTTCTTGGGCGACATCGTAGACGCGTGCGGTGAGGATTTGAACCAGGTAATCGCAGTACATTATTCTTTTTTGGCGGTGGGGATTCGCGAATCGGGCTAGGATCCAGAATAGATCATCGTCGGTCTGATTAGCAATAAAGATGCGATCAGCCTTGAATCAGTGATCACTGAAAAAAGCTCCCCGCTGCCCTGAAGCTGGATAAAGATTTAACAAAGAATTGATCGCAGAATTAACCACAGCAGCCACACAGGAAATCGCCACACTATTACCCGTTAATTTTCGCATAGTTTGATAACTGCCGACAATTTGATAATCATCGGGAAAACCTTGTAAACGGAGCATTTCCCTTTCTGTTAAGCGTCTTTTCCCATCCACTAACAAATAATTATAGGATGCTCCTGCTCGCAAGGCACAGGAATAGGGATAAGCGCTGACATTTCCTCCTTTATTTTCGTGCCAGATAGTCGGTTCACTATAAGGTTTTTTTCCCTCTCTTTTCAGAAGGCGACTTTTTTGAATTTTTTCGGAAGCATAATAAAAATCCGAGACATTTTCCTCTAATATTTCCGTTAAACTTGTTCTAGATAAAGCTGGTTTTGGCCAGATAAAACCCCGCGATTCTCGGAAACCAACGATAAAAATTCGTTCTCGTTTTTGCGGTAAACCAAAATTAAGCGCATTCAAAACCCGATAATCGGTATAGTAATCTAAATCTTGCAGAGTATCGAGAATAACTTCTAAGGTTTTTCCCTGTTGATGTCCCTGCAATTGCTTGACATTTTCCAGAATAAATGCTGCGGGTTGTTTGGCTTTTAAAATGCGGGCAATCTCAAAAAATAGCGTGCCTCTGGTATCTTCAAACCCCTTTAAATTACCACAAATACTAAAGGGTTGACAGGGAAATCCCGCCATTAAAATATCGTGATTGGGAATATCTAGGGCAGCGATTTCGGTAATATCTCCCCGGGGTTGGTCGCCAAAATTAGCGTGATAAATTGCCTGAGCATCTTTATCTATATCACAGGAAAAAACACAATCAGATTCTAAGTTTTTTTGGCGACAAACTCGTTCAATTGCGACTCGAAACCCTCCTAAACCACAAAAGAGGTCAATAAAACGAATTTTTTTACTATCTTTCAGGAGATTCATTGATAGTTGAGATTGTAGCGATAGGGATATTCTCTTTGATTTTAACTTATTCAACTTTCACCAAAGAGCGGACGGTAAATATTTCATTGGCGCTTGAGAGTAACAAACTGAAAACAGTCGTCATCCCTGGGGACATACATAAAAAAAGGATGGTGGGTTAAGCTTCTTAAACCTCAGTTTTCTAGGAAATCACAGCGAAGAATAACAGAATTATATAATTTGAAATTCATCCTGTTTAAGATTTTGAATTGATTCAATCTTGGAAACTTCTACAGCGATAACTGTATAGGCTTTTCCCTGATTATTTAACACTTCTAAAACATAGCCATCCTCTTGGCCTTCGGGTCGAGGACAATAATCCACGATAATCGCGTGAGTGCCACGAGACAAATTAGATTCTGGCAAATCTTCGGTTAATTGAACTTCGGAAAACATATCAAATTTCATAGTCTAACTCTTTTAATCTGGTAATAAAGTCACAAATCTTGTTTCTTTCGTAAGTGAGTCGATAATCCAATAGGTAGAGACTCGTAAGTTTATCCCGTTGACCCCTTGTAAAAGTCCTTTAATTTCATAAATATCACCGAACTTTGTTGGTTTATTTAAGGTGGCTTCGTTGAGAAGAATACGTCTTAAATCTTGTTCCAATACCTGCCAGTTGTCTAAATTATATCCTGCTTGTGCCAGAAAGCCTGATTTATCATCTTTGGGTTGTAAAACTAGCAAATACCGGGTTAATTTAGCTGGTGGGATTGTCGCATTGGGATTTAAATAAGGCATTTATATTGTAATTTAGCCAACTTCTTTATAGACTTCTATAAAATAGATTTTACAGTATATGCGGGCAGTATTGCCAGTCTTTTTCTTGGTCTAGGATTTGATCATTTTCAACTTCTTCGATGAGTTTTCCCAGTCCGTAATCCTCAAGGATTTCTTCGATTTTTTCAAATTCAGCAATGGGAATCTGAACGGCAATCGGCTTTTGATCCTTGTCTAATACATAGCTTTTGTTAATTTCTAGCATTTGTAGTTCCTCTAAAAGTTCTCTAGATTATTATTGATAAATCAAGTAAAAACTCACTCATGATTTTCGAGTTTGCTCTCTAGTAATTCTAGATTTGATAACTGCGGTGGATGATTAGCATTCCATGCGAGAGCTTGATCTAATTTTTCTCGAAAAGGCGATCAATTTATCCAGTCTTCATTTACGGGAGAGCGATCGAGTAAATTTTGATAAAACTCATTCCACAGTTGACCCCATTCTTTTAGATCGATAACAACTGCTGTTTTTTCTCCTGTTTCATCGACAATATACTGAATACCTTTCATGATTTAAATTGTTGTGAGATGGATATTAACTAATAACTATATTTTAATCGATTCACGAGAAGATATGGATTTTGCAAGTTCTTGTCTAGCATCTTCCGATAGAGAACAACCAAAATCTAGAATCTCGATTAAAACTAACTGATCGTCCTCGGAATAATGTAATATTGTTTTCCCTTCCTCCTCTGCGTAAGCAATTGGATTATTGTTTAACTCGATTAATAAAGCATCCACATCTGGGCTATAGTGTATCTTGTTCACCAAATTCCTCTAAGTAGTAAACAAGAGCCGACTTAACATCTGCTAAGACTTCCTCATAGGTTTCTCCTTGTCCAACAACTGCTCCTGTTATGCCAATCGGATAGGCGACGTAGCCATCAGGATGCTTTTCAATGACGATTTTGAATTGTCTCATTATTATTTGTAGAATTAGGTTTCGCTATCTTGATAATATCGTAGAAATAACCTCGATATATAATTCATAACTCACCCTCATTAAAGTTAGCGGTGCGTTACACTGATTTTAGTCGTGTCTTTTTCTCCAAGTTGTTGATTAATATAGTCCACAATGCCTAGCTCATCAACGATAGCGGCGATGATGCCTAAATGGTCGAGATTTTTAACGGTTAATTGAATCATTTTAAGGTGAGTGACTGATTAATTTTATTGTAGCTATTCCGTCGCTATTGCTGAGTTTATTTTTTACCCCCTCTTAATTAGTACGGAATAGGGGGTTCAATTTTCAACTCCACACTCCAAAAGCTTCATTTTTGAACCATGCCGGTTTATAAATCCGCCGATAATCTTGCTTTTCTCAATAAATATTGCAAAAGCGTTTCTTCTCTAGAAATAATATCAACTTTTCCTTCCATCCCTAATTGAATGCTACATTGATTTGCTCCTGACCTTAAAGACAGACTTTCAGGCTCAATAGTGACCTCATAAAAATTGCGATCGAGATTACTTGCCTCCGTTTGCAAAAAAGTACTATAAGTTTTAAGTGGTCTGGCATCTGGGGAAATTTGCTTAACTTTGCCTTTCAGGGTGCCGTAATCTGGATAAGGACAGGCAGAAACTTTTAACTGTGCCTTCTGGTCGGTTTTGACTTTACTCACATCCTGAGCCGTTACTAAAGCTTTAATTATCAATGGGGTGTTACTGGGAGCAATTTGAGCAATTTCTGAGTTTGTTTCGACTGTTTGACCTGGGTTGCGAAGATTAATTTTTAAAACAGTGCCATCGGTGGGAGCTTTAATTGTAGTGTGTTTTAAGTCAATGGCAAGTTTTTGTAGCTCTCTAAGATCGCTTTTAATTTGTTTTTGTAAATTAATTCGCTGTTCAAGAAGAAAATCTCGCTCTTTGTTTAAAGTTGCCATAAGTGCGTTATTAGTAGCTTTCTCTTGAGTGATATTTTCATTTGCAATGGTTACTTCTGCTCGATTAGGATTGAGAAAAGCTTGCACTCTTTGCAAACTAGCAATGGTGGCTATTAAATCTTGTTTATGCTGTTCAATTAGGTTTTTTTGAGCCTTAATAGTTGCTTTTTGAGCTTCAATTGATTCTTTTTGCTGATTGACTGCTAGTTGAGCTTCCTCTAGTTGATCTAGCGGCAAAGCCCCTTCTTCGGCTACTATTTTATAGCGTCTATGCTTGATAATCGCTACAGTTAAAGAATCTTGTATTGAGCGTAAGTTAGCCTCGGCTGCTTTTAACTCTGCCTGAGTTTGTTGTAACTTCTCTCTAGCACTTTTTACTTTGGCTTGTGCTTCTTCTACATCTGCCTGGCTAGTAATCTGTTTGTCTTGATAGTCTCGACGAGAACGACTCAGTTGGGCTTTAGCAGAGGCAATAGCCCGATTGCCTTTTTCAGTTTCTGCCAAAATCTGAGAATCTTGAGCGCGAATTTGAGCGTTAATTTGCAACAATTGTAATTTAGATTGTTGGATGAGATCTTCCAGTTGAGTTTTTTGAATTTGTAGGCGAGAGTCATCTAAAATTATCAGGGTATCTCCGGCCTTAACCTCTTGATTGGCTTTAACGACGATTTGCTTGACTTGTCCCTCAATACCTGCCTGAACAATCCGCAATTCTCCGTCGGGACGAATACTAGCTGGCGCTTGAACAGTAACATTATATTTAAACACTGAGGCCAAGATAATTGTGAGTCCAAATGTCCCGGCAATCAACAATCCTCCCCAGTTCATCCAGCGACTGAGAGATGGTAATAATTCTTTTTCTTCGCCTAAAAAGAAAATTTTTTCATTAGGATTATTCAAAAGAGACAATTCCTCCGAGTAAATTTCAAGCGTTTAAAAAATTAGGCAGTAAGAAAATTTAAATGATCGCCAGGTTGTTGGCGCAATTCTTCGAGAGTTCCTTGAATTTTTAAGCCCCCTTTATCTAGGAACACAATCCAATCAGCACGCTGAATTATTCTCGAACGATGACTTATTAAAATTGTCGTTTTTCCTTGACGGTGTTGTAGAATATTATTCAAAATTTTAGTTTCAGTGATGGGATCGATGGCACTGGTAGATTCATCTAAAATCAAAATTGGTGGATCATTAAATATAGCTCTAGCAATAGTTAGTCGTTGCCTTTGTCCACCTGAAATATTAGAGCCATATTCTCCTAAAACAGTTTGATAGCGACCCGGTAAATCGCTAATAAACTCATCTGCTTCTGCTATCTGACAAGCTTTGACGATTTTTTCAAAACTAACTTGAGGATCTATTATATTAAAATTATCTATAATACTCCGACTCCAAAAATGAGGATCTTGAGGAACTAAAACCACTTGCTGACGGAGACAATCAAGGGAAATATCTTCTATATTGTAAGAACCAATCCGAATATTTCCTGATTGGAGAGGATATAATGCCGCTATTAATTTGCATAGAGTACTTTTTCCACAGCCAGACTCACCGATCAGGGCAATAACTTTTCCTCCTGGCATAGTCAACGTAAAATTTTCTAGAAGCGTGATGCGTCCAGCATAATTAAAATTAAGATTAGTACAAGTAATGTCAGCATCACTTCTCAGCATAACTTGAGCTTTATGGCTGTCTTTTTCCGTTTCAGCAGGAGTTTCAATCACTTCTGTTAGTCTTTTTGCTGCGGAATCTACTCGCACAAATTCATCAGCAAAAATAACTAAATTAATGATTAATAGAGAAATATTTCGATTGAGAGTATAAACGGCTAATAATTGCCCAGTTGTTAATTCTTGGTTGATCACAGAATTGCTGCCAATCCATAAAAGAATAATTCCGCCAATTCGCTCTACTAAACGAGAAGAAGTATTGTTAGCAATACTGATTTGAATGGAGCTAAAAGAGACTCGAGCAAGGCTACTAAAACGAGATTTGAATTCATCCCAAAATTGGGGAGCTGCAGCGATAGCCTTGAGAGTGATTGCCCCTTTAAATGTTTCTACTAAAAGACCTTGATTGTCAGTTTCTTTATTCAAAACATTCTGAGTTTTTTGTCGAAGAATGGGAAAAAAAATCAAGGTAGAAAGGAGCATTAAAAAGACAGATAAAGTAGCCACAATAGTCAGTTTAATGCTGTAAAAAAACATGAATACTAAAGAGACTATAGCTACAAAAAACTGACCAGGTAGATTGATGAGAACTTGAGAAATGAGTTGATTAATCGACTGAATATCCCGCAATCGGCTAGTCACTTCCCCACTCCGACGAGATTCGTAGTAACTCAGAGGCAGGCGCAGAATTTGTTTGGCAAATTCCAGAATTAAGTGCAATTCTAATCGCTGACCGAAGTGAGAGATTAGATTGGCTTGCAACCAATCTAAACTACTCCCAATCAAGTTCATAATAAGAATGACAACGATTATGCGAGTGAGTAACTGAGTATCTCCTCTCAGCAGTACATCATCTGTTAAATATTGGATCAGCAAAGGAGCTGTTAAGGCAATTAACCCAACCACTAAATTAAGGAACAAGATTTGAGTGAATAGGGGACGCTCATACCAAATTCTCTGGAAAAAAAGCCCCAGTCCGCCAATTTTTTCTTGCTCGTCGGTTTGAGCTAAAAAAAGAATGGGATCTGGTTCGAGAGTTAATAAAACTCCATCATTCCAAGCTTCTAGTAGCCACTTTTGCTCAAGGTACTGGATACCTAGAATCCCAGGATCGGCAATCGCATATTTTTTGCCCCGTTTTCCGTATAAGACAACCCAGTGATTTCCTTTCCAATGAATGATACAAGGAAGGGAAATAGATCGCTCATCAATGACCTTCAGGGTAACTTTAACCGCTCTGACATTGGTAAATCCTAGCGCCTCTGCACCTTGCTTTAAGCCGAGTAAAGTTGTACCGGATCGGTAAGTGCCAGCAGCTTCCCGAATACGATTGAGGGTAAAGGTACGCCCATAATATTTGGAGATTGAAGCTAAACAAGCCGCCCCACAATCTTCTTGGTTATGTTGGAGTACGTTGTGATACTTCATAAGCTTGTTTACAATTCAGTTGAAGAAATTAACAGTCATAAATGTAAGTTGCCTGAACTATCGCTCTTCTGTTACTTTAGGAAAAGCCCTACAGTATCTAAACTCTGGATCTCTTTCATGGCAAGCATTCAAGCGATCGCCAACTAACAGAAACTAAAATTTTGAGTTTTTATTAAAAAATAAGTGGGCGGTTGGGTCTATACAACTGTCTTAGAATCAAGAAATGACAATTGTCTTTCCAAAGTACCAGAAGAGCGATATATTTCAAACGGTCGTAATCTAATCTTTTGTCACACTGCTAAACCCCATCGATATTGAAATCCGTAGTTTTTTGGAGGGGCGCAAGCCTTGTGCCCTTAAACTTTGTTCATCGATTAGAATCAATGGCTAAGTCTATTTTATGATAGTGAAAAACTATCGTTTTCTACGTGGATAGGGTTTATATACAAGCAAAAGTGCAAGTTATGCTCGTGCAAAGTTTAGCGTAGGCACTGCTGGAGTATACGCAGGAACACTGCTTCCCTCGACTAACATTTTTTGTTTTTCCTGTTCTAGTTGAGATAGGCGCAATTTACACCAAGCAGCAATTTTGTTATCTCCTAAAACAGATGCAGCTTGGCTCAAACGCTTAACGGCGGAAATAGCTAAAGGATCGAAGTGCAAACAGGCGAGGTAACAATCATAAGCTAACTGTAAATCGCCTAAAGACTGGTAGCACTGCCCAGTCATAAACCAAGCTACTGCCGTACCTGGTGGCCCTAAACGAGTTGCACTACGATAAACTTGAGTGGCTTCTTCAATTTTTTTCCGCTTGAGGAGAACTTCTCCTAACTCCAGCCGATATCGTGGATCTAAAATATTTCTTTCGACGAGCTGGCGAGCGCGTTCTTCCGCTAAATCCAAATCTCGCAACCAGAGTGCTTCCTTCACACGACTTTCCTGTATATTGCTTCGATTCTCGTAGGCAATAATTTCTTGCTCTTGAGTTTCAGAGATTAAACTTTCAGCATAAGATTGGCAAAGATCCATCTCTGCAACCACTTGCTCCTTCTCTTTTTTCAAAAGCGGAACAAATACACAAGATCGGTAATAAATACTCATTAAGAGTTTAGAAGTAAAATCATCGAGTGATGATAAGATGGAGTCAAGCTCTTTAGTAACAAACTCACGCCAATATTCTGCACCTTTTAAATCATTTAAGGTTCTGGCTAATTGGACTACGATTTGTAATCCAGCTAAAACTTTGGTAATATGTCCTGGGGGAGCATTGTAGGCGATACTTTCTAAGTCTTTAAAATTGTAAGGTAAGTAGCGATCAGCTTCTATTGTTAAATTAGATATAGCTCGCAAGAAGAACAGTGTTGCACTATTTGGATCACTTTTTAGTTCAGCTTCTGAAATAGGTGGCACATACTCTAAAACAGCTTGATGAAAACACAAGCTACTTAGAAGCCTAATGACAAGAATTTGAGTAGTTTTAGTTAGTTCCGAATAATTAGTTAAATGATCGCATAATATCTGCCATCTTTGTGTGCGTAATTCAGGTGCTAGTTCCAGGGGATTTTTCACCTGATACTGATATAGTCCTGATTCACGGATGAGAAACTCTCGAAAAGATTCTGGAAGAATTATTTGAACTTGGTAAGGAACTGAAGTCTGGTCAACCAAGTGGTTATAGTTAAACTGGACTTTATAATGATGGGGCGAACCAGCTTGAAATTTGCCTAAATCTAAATAAACTTGATGCAACCAAGCTTTTGGGGAACTTTCTATTGGAAACATTTGTAACTTTCCTAAAAACTATCAATTTGACAAAAAATGAAGGATGCGTGCAATCTTCAGGAAAAGCTAGTGCAGTAAGATTAAGTCTGGTTAAACTTAACTTAAACTATAGCACTAGCTTTTTAAAGCTAACTTAGATGAGCTACTTTTAAATACATTTTCAGAAATTGGCTTCGAAAAATTGTAGTCCTTTTACTGAAAATATACTATGTATTATGGGCTCTTCGGGACTTGGTATGGTTCGATAGGGGGGCATAAATCGACTAAATCCTTATCTGGCAAGAGATTTAATTGATTAGTTCGCTCTAGATAGAAAACAATTGGCCAAAATCGAAGCAATGCCTTTCTCTATAAGGGGTCCATCCCTTATAACCCCCGTCCATTGCATAACACAAACCGAAGAGCCGTATTATGCTAGTGAGCTTGTGTGCTTTGCTGCACCACCAGAAATGGTTTCCATCGCCTCAAAGGACAGTTCGGTGATTTCGGGCTTATTCTGTCCTTGTTGGCGGACTTCCTTTTCTGGTTGGTTGGTAGCAGTGTTGTTTTTGAACATGAGATACTCCTTTTGGATTAAGGTTAAACAGAGTTTATGAGATGTGTAGTACACAGCTCATTTGCTGTTAACGGTATCATAATTACGATAATAATGTCAAGAGGATGGAATAGCTCTGAAAGGGAAACAAGGCCATCTTAATCCCTTGCTGGGTAAGCATTTAGCTCTCCTCTTTATGTGTGTGTAACGTTATGTTACGAGTTAAAGCAAGCTAACAATTTAAGCAGCAATTCTCATTTTGAAACGATTTTGCGTTGTTAGCGATTTTTGTCAATTGTTTTTTATCTAGAGCGAACTAATCAATTAAGTCTCTTGCCAGATAAGGATTTAGTCGATTTATGCCCCCCTATCGAACCATACCAAGTAACGAAGAGCCAAATGAGAATTGCTGCAATTTAAGCCGTAGATGCTCGAAATTAGCAAATCCATAACTTTTTCTGTAACCGTTCAGGGGGGGGATGTCAAGTAGCAATTATTGTAGGTTGGGTTGACACAAGGAAACCCAACAAAGAGTAACTTTTGGGGTGGTTGGGTTTCGCTTTTTCAACACAGACTCATAGCCGTTTGAAAAGCGTGGGAAGATTAACCCCTATTATACTAAATCCGTTGAGTAACGCACAGAAAACGGGTTTCTCCGAGAAACCCGTTTTCTGCTCATGCACTCATGCAAAAAAGGGAATAAATAATCAGTCTTTAAGTAGGTAGGCGTTAAAAATTATCAGACACCACCCTTATCAAGGGGGGACTAAGGGTAGGGTTGATTCATGAATCAACCCTACTATGAATCAAACCTAGGACTAAGGGGCGATCGAACTTAATAACCAGATTTAGTATTATACAAAAAGAAAGCAAGCTAGGGCGACTCTAGTGGGTAAATTTTCTCTGATAATTGGTTGAAAATACCGATAAAAATAGGTGAGTTAGCAAAGCGTAACCCACCCGATATCTATTTTGGGTTTTAAACCGTTTCTACCAAGGGACGGGTTAACTTATCCAACTGTTGGGTTAACAGACTCAGGAATAAACCCACATCGGTGACAATACCGACGGATTCTACGGAACCTCGATCGCTTAATTTTGTCACCACGGCCGGGTTAATATCAACACAGACCATTTTCACCCCCGCCGGTGTCATATTGCCCACACCGATGGAATGGAGCATACTAGAGAGCATGAGAATCATGTCTGCACCTTGAATTAAGCGCGAATATTCTTCCTGTGCTTTAATTAAATCCATCTCCGTATCCGGAAGCGGACCATCATCGCGAATTGAACCAGCTAGACTGAAGGGGACATTATTCTTGACGCATTCATACATTACGCCTTTTGTCAATACCCCGGCCGATACAGCTTTGGTGATGCTGCCGTGGCGACGGATGAGGTTGATAATCTTGAGGTGGTGACGATGGCCGCCGCGCACGGGGATGCCTTTCTGCATATCTACCCCTAAAGAAGTACCCATGATCGCCTGTTCCATGTCGTGAACTGCGATCGCATTTCCCCCCAGTAAAGCGTGAACGTAACCATCGCGGATTAAACGGGAGAGATGTTGCGCTCCTCCAGTGTGAATGACCACCGGACCTGCCGTTACTACCACTTTACCGCCCTGGTCGCGAATTTTACGCATTTCCCAGGCAATCTGCTCCACGGTTAACTCGACTCGGCGCTCGCTGGAAACCCCCGCACCCATAAAGGTAAATTCCTGGGTGCTGTTGCGTTGTTCCCTGGATTCCGCCTGTCGGATAGTACGGATGCCCTCAACTCCCACCATAACGCGATCGCCAGCTTTTAAATCCCGCAGCAGAGTACATTTCGCCGTTTTGCCTTCTGGACTTTCAGTGACGACGATGGCTGCATCCATGCGTTGATTTTCCACCCGCACCCATTCACAGTTAACCCGCACTTCCGTGGGATAAATGGTGCTGACATAAAAATCATCGGGAGCGACCCCATCTTGTGCCACCACTGCGGTATTGACATCACAGATTTCTTGGGGACGAGCGGCCGCACCGAGGTCGATCAATTGTACCATGATCTCCTCCATTACCTCGTGAGAGGGTGCAGAAACGCGCACTTCGGCCGAGGAGGTACTTTGGCGCTCAATCCCTAAGGTGAAGTTTAAAACTTTGAAGCTGCCCCCATTTCCTACCACAACATCGAGAGCTTTATTCATAATTCCCGCGTCGAGCAGATGACCTTCTAACTGGAGAATGCGACTTTCAATGGTGACATTAGCGTGATGGTCTGGAATTAGGGGTTCCGTGGTACGCAGGGTTAAACATTTAGCGGCTCCCCCTGCTTTTAAGAACTCCGTCAGGGGAGTTTGTACCACTTCAAAGCTTTTTGATGCTAACTTATGTTGTAAATCGTCACTAATTTTATTCATGACGATTACTTCACCGATATTCACTGCATTACAAGCAAAGTTAACCGCATCGGCTTCTTCAACGATAATGCGTTTTTCTTCGGGAATTTTTAACTCAATTAACCGATTAGAATAGGCATCAAAAGCATCAGGATAGTAGAGTAGATAACCGCCACTAAGGGGACAAAAACAGGTATCAAGGTGATAGAAACGTTCATCGATTAAACGTAGGGATAAAACCTCAATATCGAGCCATTTAGCGATTAAAGGGTGGGAATCTAACTCAGTTCTGAAGCCATATCCTGCCCATAACCAACGTCCTTCCCGATCTAATAGTGCGTCTCCTGCACCTTCAAAGGGTAAATCTTTGGGCAGTTCGTGAACCGTAAAACCGTTATCTTCAAACCACTGCTTAAAATAGGGTTCTTCTCCCTGTCTTTCTTTGTGTAAAAAGCGACTGAGAACGACAGTTTTTTCCAGAACTAAACCTGCATTAGCGGTAAAAACCATGTCGGGCCAGCCTTTTTCTGGTGGGACTAAATCCACAAGCGCCCGATCTTTGAGAACATGATAAAGCTGCTGCCATTGTTGCCTAGCTTTTTCCTGGGAAGATTTGTGAATGTTGCCCTCCATCCAAGGATTAATCACATAATCCACATCGTAATGATCGGGAGAACACATCAAAAAGCGAATAGTTTCAGTCATATTTTTTGACAATGAATATTCAGTATAAGTAGTCTGGAGATAAGTTTAGACCAATCTTCCATTATACTCTACTTTGCGTCGAAATATCACAGACTTAAGATTAGGACAATTCCTGCGCCACAAGCTAAAAACAGCCCGGTTTTAGCCGATAACTGACGGCGAAGCTGTTAAGTATTTAAATTGCTTGTGGAGATGAGGCAAGAGGCAACCCCCCCGATGTCGGGGGGTAGGGGGGTGGGGGAGATTCAGCTGCTCTAAGGATAGGCGGTTAAAATGGGTCTTAGCTTAGAAGCTTAAATCATTGTAAATCCTGATGTTTAAATAACCCCATAAATTTCGATTTGCGTCCGTGTTCCTTAATTAAATTTTCTCGATAGGTTTGCCATTCTTCCCGTCTTCCCGACATATAAAAGGCATTACGAGCTTTTTTTAGCCATTTAATCGCTTCTTCGTAGCGATCAGCCTTTTTTTCGTCGAGTATCTCTTCCGCAGGAGGACACGCGCGATCGATCACCCAGTTAGGATCGACGGTAGCAGCCGCATCCATTATCCGCCAAATTAGGTGAGACTGCACATAGGAATTATCAGAAACGACTTTAATTGCATCTCTAACTAAATTTTCGTGGAGAAATATATCAATTTTAGCCTCTAGGGAACGTCCACCGCTAAACTCGCGCAAGTAATCTAACAAGTCTAATTTTAAATCGGGCCAATCTTCCCCCGCTAAAGACTCAATTTTTTGGTAATGGGAAAAGGAAGGTTGGTCTTGAAATGCCTTAATTCTAGCGGCCAAAGCTGTATCTATATCCCCTAAAGATTGCGCTAGTTCACTTGTCCAGAGAGCTAATTGATAATAATAATTCCCTGGGAAATTTAGACCACTTCGGGCAATTATTAGGGCGGATTCTGGTGCGGATTCATCCCGTAAAGCTTTGGCAAAAAAGAAGGCTTCATCGTTTTTAGTTATCATGTTTTTTGCCGCTGCCATCGCTTCATCAATGCGATCAAGATAGACTAACTTAGTTAGGTATTCTACCACTTGTCCTGAAGCTAAAGCTAGATTCAAATACTCCTGATCTTTTTCCTGTTTCTCGAAAATTTCTAAGCGAATAGAAGTTAATGTTTGGGCATAATCGGGGATATTCCCTGACCACATTTCTGAAAAATTAGCCGATTCTCCCCGTAAAATCTTCTCTAAAACTGGATCATCCCATCCCTGTTGTAAGGCTGCTAAACTCATCTCAAAATCGGCACTCCATTCATGCTGCCATTGCTCGATCTTTTCCCTTAAATCTTGCTTTTCTTGGGGATTAAATTCTTTACTTAAAATTGCTGCCGTTAGAACTCGATCGATTCTAGCACTTAAATCATCATTAACAGCACCGTAATCTTCTAAATTATCCCATTCCTCGATACAGGCGCTAATAATTGCTTCTAAAATAGCGATCGCATTATCCGGTTCTCCCTTTTGATAATAATCTTGGGACTCATCCACTAGGGCATAAATTTCATTAGAAATTGGATCTTCTTCGTAGTAATCTTCTTCGATCGCTCGCAGGGATTGCCGCAGTTCATTACGGACAGTATTACGATAAGCTTTGACATTAATAGTTATCTTCCCTGCCGCTTTATTAACTGGGGTAGCTGGCAATAAAAACTTATCAATTGTCTCGATAATTTCTGGGTGTTTAGCCACTAAATGATTAAGCAATTTTCTTAATTTACCTTCATCGATCGGTGTCAATAACTCCTCTAGAGAGGCTTTTTTGATAATTAATTCTGGTTGGCGAGAACAGGTTAATAAAACCGCTACAATATGCTTACACCAACCCTCGTAATCGTAGGGACAGGAACAGGAGACATTTTCAAGGTTTTCTTGGTTAAAATCTATGGAAACTCGATAGGGTTTAACCTCACTACCACTCACTAAAGCTTGCAGGTTTTGCCCCCGTTGCCAAAGAGAAATAACTGCACCGCTATCGTAATAATATTGACCGCGCTGATAGGAAGCATTGGTGCTATTTTGCCGGATAATTTTTTCATTGATAGGAGGAATAGTCATAGTCAGAAAAGGAGAGGATTGGGTGATAAAATCTTGTCTGTGTCAAGAAAACTGCCAGCACCGAGACAGACCACTGCATCAGCAACCGAGTCAACTTATCTTCAGTTTAGCCTAAATGTGCTATAGTGAAGACACTATGGAAATTAAAAACATTCCTCTGTCCCAAATTCGTCGTCCTTTACTGCGACAAACCGATCCCGAAAAAGTTAATCAGTTGATGCAATCGATCGCTGAGGAGGGATTACGAGAACCGATCGATGTTTTGGAGGTGGATGGTAACTACTACGGTTTTTCCGGTTGCCATCGCTTTGCCGCTCATCGAAAATTTGGGTCTGAAACCCCGTCGTTCTACGACGGCTTGGGTCTGAAACCCCGCCGTTTTACGGCGGCTTTGCTGTTAAATATGAGCATCGTTTACGAAATATATGCTAAAATATGAGACATGGAAAAAGCCTATTCTTACCGATTTTACCCCACACCCGAACAAGAGTCGCTATTGCGGCGCACATTGGGCTGTGTAAGATTAGTTTACAATAAAGCTCTCCACGAACGAACACAAGCTTGGTACGAAAAGCAAGAAAGAGTAGGCTACGCTCAAACTTCTTCAATGCTAACCGATTGGAAAAAGCAAGAAGAATTAGAGTTTCTCAATGAAGTAAGCTGTGTTCCTTTACAACAAGGGTTAAGACATTTACAAACAGCTTTTACTAATTTCTTTGCTGGTCGTACTAAGTATCCTAACTTTAAGAAAAAACATCAGGGAGGAAGTGCCGAATTTACC
>VYLP01000074.1_pt1 | contig 73008 bp, 74 predicted proteins | sample 5114311 | NCBI WGS metagenome assembly VYLP01 (sample SAMN12291775, study PRJNA351875) | freshwater metagenome | isolation source: freshwater lake | place: USA: Michigan, Lansing Lake | collected 2013-08-14 | reverse complement strand
ACTTAATAGAAGGGATTGAATTGGCTATGTTAGAAGTTACTCAAAAAGATATTCGCAATTGGTTTACTCACTGTTGCTACTGTACCTCATAAGTCAGAGAATTGCTATAGTTAAGTTTTATGATTATCCCCGTTTTATTTAGTTTAAGTGAGTATTTATGGAAAATAAAACTCTGTACGAACAAGACTTTTATCTCTGGATTAGAACTACTATTAATCAACTGCAAGCCAGACAGTTTGAGCGGGTAGATTTAGAGAATTTACTGGAGGAATTAGCAAGTATGGGAAGGAGTGAAAAGCGCATAATTAAAAGTCTGTTAACCCGATTATTAGAACATTTACTTAAGCTCAAATATTGGACAGCAGAAAGAGAGAGAAACGAAGGTCACTGGAAGGGAGAGATTAGAACTTTTCGTCTCGATATATTAGATGAACTTAAAGATAGTCCTAGTCTGAAACCCTATCTTTTGGAAATTTTCGATGAATGTTATCTTTCAGCCCGAAAAAATGCCAGTGATCGCTCTCAATTACCCCTCGATACTTTTCCTGCTATACCCATTGGTTCCCTTGAACAAATTCTCGATGAAGATTGGTTTCCCAGTAATAACCATGAGTAATATCTAGAGGTCAATTATGGACAATAAAACCCTGTACGAAGAAGACTTTTATCTCTGGATTAGAACTACTATTAATCAACTGCAAGCGAGACAGTTTGAGCGGGTAGATTTAGAGAATTTACTGGAGGAATTAGCAAGTATGGGAAGGAGTGAAAAACGCAAAATCGAAAATCTTTTAATTCAATTGCTGGTACATTTGCTGAAACTAACTTACTGGACAGGAGAAAGAGCAAGAAATGAGGGTCACTGGAAAGGGGAAATTATCAACTTTCGCCGACAAATAATCAAAGAAGTTAAAGATAGCCCTAGTCTCAAACCTTATATTCTCGAAATCTTTGAGGAATGCTATCAATTTGCTAGAAAAGAGGCTCAAGTTAGAACTCAATTACCCCTCGATACTTTCCCCGCTATTCCCATTGGTTCCCTTGAACAAATTCTCGATCAAGATTGGTTTCCTACCGGCGATAATCTGGAAATATAGCCATCAGTTAGACTGCTCCATACTGCTGTAACAAAAAACAACTATCCCCCGATAGCGATCGCTAAAGGTCGAATAATTGTAAATTTCTGTCAAGGGGTGCGGTCAGACAGAGGAATCATCGCTAGAATGAGCCTAATTGTCAGGAATTTAGTTAAACCCAGACGCAATCGAATGTGTATCTTTTCTCACGACGTTCAACAGGTGTCCAACACGAAGATCTACGCTCGCCTGAATGGCGACCGTCAGCACTTAGTGTATGAGATGCGCCTAACGTCGGAATCCGACGTGGCGATGATCCTCCCGTTGCCAACTCAATTGCCGAGTACGGACCAAGTAAGTTTCGTAAACCTTTCTGGTTACGACGGCTTTTTTCGCGACATGGATCAATGCTTCCCGCAGCCGCTGGAAATGCGTAGCCGAGGCATCGCTTTCGAGGGAGCGCGTTCTAAAAATCTCATGGTTCATCGAGTTGGCGCGTTTGACGCTTCGTTCGTACCCGCACTCGCGGATTTTCACAGACTTGATCTTCGATTTCGCCTTCCAGAGGATGTTTGGGAACAGCTGCCGCTTTACAGTGACTTTGGTTTTGCCGTCTTTCAGCTTCGATCTGGAGACATGCGGATCCATCCCATGGCATTGTCGTTTAGGACGCGGAATTCAACGGCCCTTTTCTTCCCGACTGCCCACGTCCATGATGGAAGCGTTCATCCCGTGGCGCAATTTGATCACTCCCTTTACGCACAGGCGGAGCGTCCCAATAACGTCGGAATCCGACGTGGCGATGATCCTCCCGTTGCCAACTCAATTGCTGAATGGGTGCACGGGTCAGTCCTGCCTTGCGACGTTATGAACTTCGGCAACTCTATCATGTCAGATAAGACGAAGGGTCTCGTTGATCCACTGACGCCTGTTGCCCGCTGCGAGTTGGCTGGCCCATTGCCAAACCGGGATACCTGGCTACCTGTGTAACCGCTGGCTAACCGATCGTTGCAGTGCAATCGCCGTAGGGTGCGTTCCCTAATGTGGCTCCTACTGCTCCAGCGATCGATTTTGGGGAACGCACCATGCACATTAATTGAAGCTGTGGTCTAAATTTGATCGCCGATCTTGTAGTACGGGGCCTGGTGATGCTCACACAAATGATACTGAATTGCCAGATATTGGAGTTCACTACTGGCTAGATGCAGGAACGAGGCTGAAATACATTTTGAAAGTCTGGGTCGAGGATTAAAGAGCTTGCGAATTAGTAGTCAGGGTGGGCGTTTGCTCACCTTGCTTTTTCATGCGGTAATATGGAATGAGATGGTGAAAGACTGAGACTATAGCTATGACGCTCGCATCAAATGAACAAACCGCTATCATTCGTACAGAGCGAGGACTGACGATCGCAGGTACTCGTATCACCCTCTACGATGTGATGGATTATGTGACTGCTCAATATCCACCTAAGTTCATTCAGGGATTATTTGATCTGACGGAAGAGCAAATTAACACTGCCCTGGCTTATATTGAGGCTCATCGTGCGGATGTGGAAGCTGAGTACCAGCAAGTTCTCAAAGAAGCTGAAGAACTCCGACAATATTATGAAGAGCAAAATCGTGAGCGAGTTGCCCGTATTGCCGCGCAACCACCTAAGCCAGGCTCCGAGGCTGCTTGGGAAAAGCTTCGAGTGGCTAAGGCAAAGCGTGAGTCGAAAGTATGATTTTTTTGATTGATCACAATCTCAAAGGTCATGCCTTGGTTTTCTTGGGTGCGATCGCAACTCAGGGCTGGCTTGATATCGTCCCGATGCAGTTCGTCACCTTTGCAGAGATGGATTTGTCGATCAACAGTGATGACAGGACGGTTTGGCGACTTGCTCAAAAGAATCAGATGATTTTGCTTACCGCTAATCGCAGTATGAAAGGGAAAGATTCCCTAGAGCAGGTCATGCGTGAAGAAAATACCTCAGAATCATTGCCTGTGATCACTGTTAGCAATGCTGATCGGCTTTTGAATGATTCCGAATATCGAGGTCGGTGTGTTGAAAGTCTTGTTGAAATTGTGCTTGATATTGATACCTATCGAGGCGCAAGACGCATTTTTATTCCGTGACGCGCCGAATGCTAGAGCCATTGAAGTCTATCTGTAGGGACACGGCATAACGGGGTCTTTATACTGAATCGGTTTTTAATAGCATGATTAACTGCCAATTCAACTTGAAAAACCCGCTCCCTTCTCCCCACTGCTGTAACAAAAAACAACTATCCCCCGATAGCGATCGCTAAAGGTCGAATAATTGTAAATTTTTGTCAATGGGTGCGGTCAGATCGAAGAATCATCGCTAGAATGAGCCTAATTGTCAGGAATTTAGTTAAACAAGGTTTTTGGCAATATGCTAATCTGGCTAACACGCTTTTGGGCGTGATATGGGAAAAAGTTCTGGCAATCGCACCTAAATGGAGTGATATACCGAAAGTTGAACCATATCGTTGCCTCAGAGAGTTTTATGCAGAAAGTTGACCTATAATATGTAGTTGGGCTGCTTCGTTTTTTGATTGTGGCTGTCCTTGAAGATGATTTGTTAGAACCACAAAGTTTTCGTTATTGAGATTTTTTATGCAATCCGGTCTCCGCAGTGGAAAGCTTACAAAATGGAAAGATGAGCGTGGATTTGGTTTTATTCAACCCGTTGATGGGAGTCAAGAAGTTTTTTTGCATATTTCTGAAGTTAAAGATGCAACCCGTCGTCCACAAGAAAACGACACGATTTATTACCACTGCATAGTTGACTCAGATGGCAAAGTTCGAGCTTACAACGCATTTATTCTGGGAGCAAGAAACAAGTCAGAACCTTCAAGTAGTCGAACTAAACCCTCTGATGCCATCATTTCAAGCTTTCCGATAGTTGAGGTAGTTCTGTTGTCGCTTCTGCCTTTGTTTGGAGCTATTCATTTTACATGGACGACACGCAATCCCATTCCACTGATTCTTTATCCCGTAATGAGTTTAGTGACTTACGCTCTATACGCAGATGATAAATCTCGTGCTAAACGAAAGGATTGGCGAACTTCTGAACAAACGCTACATCTGTGTGAACTTGCAGGTGGATGGTTGGGCGGGTTTATTGCCCAGCGAATATTGCGCCATAAAGGTCAGAAAAAGTCTTATCAAGTCACTTTTTGGGCGATCGTGATCCTTCATTATGTTGTATGGCTGTTTTGGCTGTTTTCGGGAGGAACGCTATGAGGTATTGCGATTCTAAAAGCATCAGTGCGATGCCGAAGGCACTGCGTAGCAGTACGCATCTCTTGTAGGGTGCGTTCCCTAATGCAAGTCCCACTGCTCCAGCGATCGATTTTGGGGAACGCACCATGCCCATTGATTGAAGCTGTGGGTTTAAGTGTGGTGTGGGCTAATCTGGCTAACACGCTTTTGGACGTGATATAAGGATAGTATGGGTGATGGTTTATCTGATGACGGAAAATGGATATGTGGAGGATGTCTTTCAAGCATTGCTTACCCCCGCTAAAGGTTAAAATGATCATGAAGAAATAGAATTACTTTAATGAAACTAGATCGTATTACGAGCAATCCAAACCGTATGAATGGGCAACCCTGCATCCGTAATCTTCGCCTTACGGTTCGTCGAGTGATTGAGCTACTGGCAACTTATCCCGATCGAGCAGAATTACATCAAGAGTTTCCCGAACTGGAGGATGAAGATATTCGACAAGCCCTAATTTTTGCCTCTTCCTACTTGGATGATCGCATCATTGAACTTCCTAATCGCTATGAAGCTGTTGCTTGATCAGGGACTACCGCTTTCTGCGGCAACTTTATTATGTGATGCTGGGATCGACACTATTCATGTTGGCCAAATAGGGATGTCTGAAGCTGAAGACTCAGACATTATCCAAAGGGCTAGAGACGAGGGACGGGTTATTGCTACTCTCGATGCGGATTTCCATACATTGCTGGCACTTGATGTGGCGAATACTCCTTCAGTCATTCGCATTCGGGTTGAAAGATTACGCGCCCAAGCACTTACGAATCTTTTGTTGACAGTAATCGCTGAGTGCGAGGACGATTTAGAACAAGGATCAGCCATTACGGTTGAGCCAAGCCGTATTCGTATTCGTCGTTTACCATTAGTGTCTGATGTCTAACGGAAACGTTATACTGAATCGGTTTTTAATAGCATGATTAACTCCCAATCCAACTTGAAAAACCCGCTCCCTTCTCCCCACTCTCCTATAACTTTTAAACAGGATTTAGTATGACTATCTAGGGTTTGCTGAATAAGTAGTTATTGCCCGAATGCTTCGCCCCTACAGGACGCGGGCCGATGAAGACGCAAGGTTTTGAACGACGATTCTCTCAAAATCTTGCACCTGTTTCGCTCGTAAAGCCCCAAAACCCCTACTTTGCCTACATTTCAAATTTATTCAGCAAACCCTATCTAAATTACTGGTTAAGACTGTCTATGAGCAGGGAGCAGGGAGAAAAAACCTGACTACTGACTCCCGATCACCGACAAAACCTATCCCAAAACGATCGAATCGCGCAGGGATTGAATTTCCTCGGTTTGTAAACGCGCCCCAAAAGTAGAAACCACCCGGGCAGCCGCTAGAGAAGCGAGATTTCCTGCTCCTTTGTAACCCATACCGTGGGTAATACCGTAGAGAAACGCACCTGCATACATATCCCCCGCACCGACAGTATCGATCGCCTGTACGGGATGGGGGTCAATTTCCAGGAGATTTTCGCCATCATAGATCAAAGAACCACTGGCACCCCGGGTGATAGCGAATCCTTTGGCAATGGTTTTAAAATAGGCGATCGCTGACTCAATTTCGTCGCTGCTGGAAATAGTCAAAGCTTCCGACTCATTAGCGAAAACGAAATCTAACCCCGTTCCGATCATTTCCAGTAATCCCTCCCGGAAGAAGATCGCCATATTGGGATCCGACAGGGATAAAGCGGTTTTGACTCCAGCAGCCTGAGCAATTTCTCGCCCTTTAATAGCGGCAGCTTTGGCAGTGGGAGAGGTGACGAGATAACCTTCGAGATAGAGATAATCGGCATTAGCGATCGCTGAAGGGACTAATTCCCGTTCGGAAATTTCCCCGGTGATGCCGAGAAAAGTATTCATGGTGCGATCGGCATCGGGAGTGACGAAAACTAGACATTTTCCCGTGATTCCCACCTCTTTTTCGCCGCCGTGTTCATTGGTATGCAAACCACAGGCCCGCAGATCTTGCAGATAAAACTTACCTAATTCGTCATTGCCCACTTTACAGGAATAGAAACCTCTACCCCCCAACTGAGCGATCGCTACTAGGGTATTCGCCGCCGATCCGCCACCGCTGCGTTTACAATCAAGAGCCAATTTTTCCATCAACTGGGTTTGACGATTTTCGTCCACCAGCGTCATCACTCCTTTATCGATGCCCAATTCTTGCAGTAATTCAGGAGAGACTTGAAATTCCATATCGACGAGCGCGTTACCGATCCCATAAACGTTGTATTGTTTGCCCATAATTTAGTCGATCGCCTAAAAATACTTTGTTATTGATAGTAGGGAAATAAGGAGCAAAAAGCTAGGGGCTTTTTTCAGCCAGAGAATACCATAATCAAAAATAATGGGTGTGCTAGTCTCACACCCCCAGTAATTTTTGTTAAGTTTTGTTTAACTAAGCAACCTTAAGCCTCATCGTAGGCTTCTAGATCCAACAGATAAAGATAAGGTTCGGCTAATTCCTGCCTTTGAAAAGCGATCGCTCGCAACAGATGCCAATCCCGCAAAGCCTCGAAGGGGTTGCTATACTCATCTTTTTCTAGTCGTTCGGCTAAAGAAGCAATATCAGCGGCGGTATATTTGGCAATATCTTGATCAGTGAAGCTTATAACTGTCATTTCTGCACCTTCCTCGACCTTTGTTCTGTTTCTAGCCTAACACATATTCTGAGTTGAAAAAATGCCTTCCCCCCTAAGTTAAGAACTGTAAATGAAAGGGTAATTGTGGTAAGATTCCAGCAAAAGAGCTATTTTTAGTTGATCTTCTATGAAAACAGCCCTCATTACTGGCGCTTCCACTGGTATCGGTGTCGTCTTTGCTCGTCAACTTGCCCAACGGCAAATGGAGCTAATTTTAGTCGCTAGATCTAGGGATAAACTAGAACAATTAGCAGCGGAATTAGAGGAACAATACGGGGTAAAAGTGACAGTTATCGTTCAAGATCTGACCGTTGCCGGGGCAGGAAAGCTGGTATATGATACGGTGAACCAAAAAGGAATCAACGTTGATTTACTGGTAAATAATGCTGGTTTTGGTGATTATGGTGCTTTTAGCGAGCAGGATTTAGCCCGACAGTTAGAAATGATCCAGTTAAATAATCTGGTATTGGTGGAATTAAGCCACTATTTTCTCCGTCCGATGCTTGCTGGTGCTGGGGGGGCAATTATCAATGTTGCTTCCATTGCCGGGTTTCAACCGCTGCCCTATCTTTCCGTTTATGCGGCGACAAAAGCTTTTGTCCTCAGTTTTAGCGAGTCTCTCTGGGCAGAAAATAAAGACAAAGGCGTTGAAATCCTCGCTCTTTGCCCCGGTCCGACGGAATCTAATTTTTTTGAGGTGGCCCGATTTCCCAGTGCCTTTATGGGCAAAAACGGCCGGTTAGATTCGGCGGAAGTGGTGGTACAAGAGGCTTTAACTGCCTTGGCAAACAAACGCCCCAACGTGGTAGCAGGTAAATTGGCTAATAAAATTATCGTCAATCTACCCCGTTTTTTACCTAGAAGTTGGATCGTGTCTTTGATAGAAAAGCAATTCAAGCTATAAGTAGAATAAAGCGAATTAGAGCAATTGCTGATAGGATTTTAGGGGAATACCTGTACGGTTTCTCACTTCGATCGCCGAACGATAGACACCGTTTTTTTCTCTTTCGGCGACAATTTTATCGGCCACGGAAAAGTCAAGACCGAGATTGACTAATTCCGCAACGGAGTAGTAGTTTAAACAACGCCAAGAAACGTCAACCTCTTGGCGAATATCGTAGGCAAAGATAACTAAAGGTTCCAGTTTTTTGAGATAATTTTCTGGTAAACCAGCTAGGAAGTGTAATTCTTCTAAATGGGTAAAAATATGTCCTTCGTTACGGACAGAAACGATATCATTGGCATAGACAATCGGCAACCCTAATTTATAAACCAGATCGTTGGTGGAACAACTGTTAATATCAATTTTTTCGAGAGGAGAGGATGACTGTCCAGAGTTGGTTCTATTTCCCGAAGCTATTGGATGAGAATTAAGCTGTTGACGGATGTATAAACCTAGGCCGATTTGGGCAAACCAAATTACGATAAAAGACTCTTTTGTCAAGAAAATAAAGGAGATAATTGTCAAGGCAATGCCGACGGATAACCAACTTTGGTTATTAGTTTTTTTGCCAGCATTAGCAATGGCAAGCCCACCAAAAACTGGGACTAAGGACAGCCATATCCACTCGGAAGATTCGGGAGGGCGAGGAGAGAGATTAGACATATTTTTTCAAAGAGAATCTAAATATTTTCTGCGTTTTTCTTCGTATTCTTCAGCAGTAATAATTCCCTGATCGTAAAGTTTCTTAAGCTGGAGTAAAGTAGCGGTTTTTTGCTGACCTGATTCTGGCAGTCCTCGCTCTCTACTGCTAGGGAGATAGTTAGGATTATATTTAGCATCAAAAGCTTGATCTGACATGATGATTAAACCAATAAATTCAAAAAAAGCAATGATGCCGGGGATAAAAGTCCAGAAGAAAAGTAGATAAAAAATACCTGCCAAATTCTCCCCTAGATAAAATTTATGGATGCCAAGATAACCGAGAAAAAAGGCTAGTAAAGCTGCTATAGTTCTATTTCTCATAATTTTTGAGATTTCCCTAATTTAGTCAAAAGAAAGTATAAAACCACGATGCCTGCCTGTAATTCCAAGAGAGTAATATAACCCTTGACTAGATAATTTAATTCTAGGGAGGAATTAAAAGCAAAAACTAGCATACCCAAGACTAAAAAAGGCAGTAAGTGCCAGCCAGATTTGGGTATTTTTATTCCCGTACTATTAACCTGATTCATGGGCTAATTCTCTAGGTTGATATTTTTCGGTGATAGGAGCAAAATCGGGCTTTGTCAAGGGGTAGTTTGATTAACTTTTAGCATCTCAACCAGAATATTATGGGCATCCTTGGCTGATTCTAGGGTGCGCTCAAAAGCTATTCTAATTGTTTGACTCTCCCCTAATTTTTCTACGGCTAAATCCATGCCTTGGGGATCGATGGAGAGCATTTGAGCAGTTTCTGCATCGGTAATATTACCGTAAACTTGAGCGTAGAAAAGCACGGCATCACCGTGATCTTTGTTCATGTGTTTACAGATGCGATCGCTAATGGCGGTAGTGATAGTTTCAGACATAATATTCCAGAAAAAATCGATAATATCGTCAAAATTGCTAGTTTTTTGGGATAATTAAGGTGGGTACGGGCAAAAGCCAGTTCTAAATCGAGGCAAATGGGGGACGGAGGGCAATAATTTGATTGCTGGTCAACGCTGCTTCTCAGGCTGTCTCTAACGAGTTTACAACAGGTAGCAGACGGATGAACAGGGGGGCGATATCTTGGGGGGTTTCTAAACTATCTAGCTCAAGACTGATTTTTTGATAGGGTGCAGATAGGGGATATTAGTTAGGGTAGCGTAATTAATCCCTAATTGCCAGATAATTTGGGCGTGAGGATGGCAGGTATCAATAATAAGTTTAATGTTATTTTCTTGACAAAAAGCTTTAATTGTGCATTGATCTAAATTGTCCCACTTCAGATCAATCAAAGTAGTGCAATTATGCCAGCTAAGAATGAACGCACCTCTGGGCAAAAATTGAGCCAAAAAGGGAGTTAGTAACTTATTCATGTCCTTAAAAGGAGGCAGCTTGCAGTGACTGAGCAACGTACCAGTATTGATTGGCTCAACACAGGAAATACTTGGTAGATGAACGTTATCCAGATGCGGTGAGTATTGGGATTTTTAGTTCCTCAGCTTTAACTTGATCTAATAAACTATTGGTTTGACTAAAGATGAGATTAAGTAAATCTTCAGCATTATTGCGTTAACATAAGTTCTCCCCTAGCCCGATTAGGCATCGATCGCTTAAAATAGTCAAAATTAACTTATTTGTTGGCCCATGTCTCCCCTCGACAACATCGCTAAACTGTCTCACCTCACCCGCAGAGATATTCAGAAAAATTGGTTGATCGCTACAGCAGCGGGAAAACCAATTCAACCCGTCACCCTCAATGAAAAACAATACATTATTTGGCCGGCCGGCAGACAAATCCAATATCTAACTCAAAAAATTATTGTCCCCGAACATTTAGCCGGTTATCCTTTAGAGGGAATGGAACTGAGATTAATCTTAACTTGGTGGGCGGAAGATGTCAAAATTTATGTTAATAATCAATTTATCCAAGCGGGAGATCTCTTTGATTCTTCCACGCGCATTTTACTTTCTAACTCGGTATCTACTGGTCAAGAAATTCTTGTTACTCTCCGTTTAGTCAGTCCTAATCATGATATTGGTGGTTTGATGAAATCAGAGTTAATCTATGAATATAGCCAAGCGATCGATCCTAGTTTTGTTGCTGATGAATTAACCATTCTCCATAATTATCTGCAAACTTTTTATCCTGAAAACTTAGCAGCTTTTACCGCTACTCTCGATAATATTGACTGGAATAATGTCACCAACAAAGATAAATTTAATCAATCCCTAGAATCAATTCGTCAATCCCTGCAACTCCTCGCTAAACCTCTGAAAGAACGCAGTTTTCATCTTCTCGGCCATGCACATTTGGATATGGCTTGGTTGTGGCCGTTGGCAGAAACTTGGCAAGTGGCAAAAAACACTTTTATCTCGGTTTTAAACCTGCAAAAAGATTTTCCTGCCCTCATATTTGGTCATTCTAGCCCCCTAATTTACGAATGGATAGAAAAACATCATCTTGACCTATTTCAAGCAATCCTAGAGGCATATAAAGGGCAATCTTGGGAACTTTTGGGCGGGATGTGGGTAGAACCAGAAGTCAATTTAATCTCTGGGGAATCCCTATTTCGACAACTACTTTATGGACAAAAATATTTTCAAGAAAAATTTGGACAAATCACTAAAACTGCTTGGCTGCCGGATACCTTTGGTTTTCCCTACCAATTGCCGCAAATTCTTAAATCCTTTGGCATCAAATATTTTATAACCGGGAAACTACATTGGAATGATACGACTAAATTTCCCCACGGTTTTTTCTGGTGGCAATCTCCCGATGGTAGTAAAATTCTTTCCCTCATGTCTCCTCCCAATGTTGCCGGAGTTATGGATACTAATCCAATTATTATGACCGATCATGCTCTCAATTGGGAACGGCAAACCGGCTTAAAAGAGATTTTTTGGTTGCCGGGAGTTGGTGATCATGGCGGCGGCCCGACTCGTGATATGTTAGAGGTGGCCCAACGTTGGCAAAAATCTCCTTTTTTCCCCCAGTTAAAATTTAGCCAAGCAACAACTTATCTGAACAGTCTGGAGACAAGTAATCTCCCTATCTGGGATGATGAATTATATCTAGAATTCCATCGCGGTTGTTATACTACCCACGCTGACCAAAAGTCCTACAATCGTTACTGTGAAATCCTCTTGTATCAAGGAGAATTATGGTCTTCTCTGGCTAATATTTTACTAGAGATTCCCTATCCGAAAGTCGAGATAGAATCCGCATGGAAAAAGGTTTTATTAAATCAGTTTCATGATATACTTCCTGGTACTTCTATACCCGAAGTGTTTAGGGATGCCAATCAGTTATGGCGGCAAGTTATCAGCACAGGTGAAGCAATTTTAGATCAATCTTTACAGGCAATTGCCAATAAAATTAATTTACCTAATCCCCCCCATTCCCAAGCAAAACCTTTTCTAGTTTTTAATTCTCTTAACTGGGAAAGATCCCAGGTTGTCTCTTTAGCTGTAGAATCTTTCAATTGTTCGGTTTATGACTTGAATAATTGTCTTTGTCTTTCGCAATTATCCCACGACAATCAGCTATTATTTCTCGCTGAAAATATTCCTTCTGTGGGTTATAAGTTATTTTGGTTAGTTGCCAATCAGCCAGCAGCTGAGCAAAATTTAACCAACTGCCAATTTATTTTAGATAATGGACTGCTTAAAGTTACTATTAACTCGGAAACGGGAGATATAGATAGTATATTCGATATAATTAATCAAAAAGAAATCCTGCAAGCTGCCGGTAATCAATTACAGGCATTTAAAGATCAAGGACAATATTGGGACGCTTGGAATATCGATCCGAATTATCAACAATATCCCTTACCAAAAACAGTATTAAAATCGATCAAATGCTTAGAATGTGGTCCCTTGCGCTGGCAGATTCGCGTGATCAGAAATTTAGCTGATTCGGAATTTTGTCAAGATTATATCTTAGAAAAAGATTCTCCTATTCTCCAGATTAAAACTATTGTTAATTGGCAGCAAGAACATACTTTAGTAAAAACCGCTTTTCCTCTTACCCTAAACAGCAATTTTACCACCTATGAAATTGCCTGTGGTGCGATCGAACGTGATCACGAACCAGAATCGCCAAAATGGGAAGTTTACGCCCATAAATGGGCGGATTTAACCGATAAAGAGGCAAACTATGGGGTAAGTCTTTTAAATAATAATAAATATGGCTATGATGCTACTAACCAGCAACTGCGATTAACTCTGTTGAGAAGTCCCCGCTGGCCAGATCCCGAGGCGGATCTGGGTAAACAAGAATTTACCTATGCAATATATCCCCATCAAGGTAACTGGAAAACGGCGAAAACTGTCCATCACGCTTGGCAGTTAAACTCACCTGTCAACGTTATTTTTATTAATAATTCTTCTCGATCAACCCAGTTGCCACCCGTGGCACAATGGTTAAAATTCTCGGCCGATAACTTAATTTTAATGAGTTTCAAACAAAGTGAAACAGCCTCTCGGGGTTGGGTAATGCGCGTTTATGAATGTCAGGGAGAAAACGCTGTTATTGATTGGCAAAATCAATTACAATTAACAATAAAAGAATCGATCGATGGTTTAGAAAGAGCGATCGATCCTATGGAGCAAATTTCTCCTTGGCAGATAGCCACATGGTTATTAAAGAATTAATCTTCGTGATCTTCAAAAGGATCGCTTAATTCTGCTGCCGGCGGTCCAAAAGCGGTATAAAGAGCTAAAGCGGTAATTCCTACCAAAGCGGCAGCGATCGAAACACCCAAAATTGTTGCAGTTTCCATAAAATAAAATTTGCTTAGATACAGTCTGTATCTTATCTTAACAAAATATAACCGATCTCGCAGCTGATAACGATCGCTAATCTGGCCGGTTGCATTGCTGTTATCTCATGCCCGATAATGCTGAAAGGATCGACTCAATAGCGATCAAACTAAACCAGAAAAATTATTATGAAGAAACTCCTACAGGGACTAGAAAAGTTCCAGAGTGGTTATTTTGATGAACATCGGCAATTATTTGAGCAACTCTCCCACGGACAAAAACCGAGAATCCTGTTTATCACCTGTTCCGATTCCAGGATCGATCCTAACCTAATTACCCAAGCGGAGGTGGGGGAATTATTCGTAATTCGTAATGCGGGGAATATAATTCCTCCCTACGGAGCAACCAATGGTGGTGAGGGTGCATCTATAGAATATGCTATCAACGCTCTCGGCATCGAGCAAGTGATTATCTGCGGTCACTCCCATTGTGGAGCGATGAAAGGTTTGTTAAAATTGCAGAGTCTGGCCGATGAAATGCCTTTAGTTTACGATTGGTTAAAACAAGCAGAAGCTACTCGACGTTTAGTTAAGGATAATTACAAAGAATTAGAAGGAGAAGAACTGATCGAGGTGACAGTAGCAGAAAATGTTCTCAATCAGTTAAGTAATTTGCAAAGCTATCCAATTATTCGTTCCCGATTACATCAGGGTAAATTATCTCTACACGGTTGGATTTTTCGGATTGAAACCGGCGAAATTTTAGCCTACGATCCCATCCTACACGATTTTGTCGCTCCCCATAGTAAAATCACCCATCCCGAAGCAGCAGACAATTTACCCTCTAGTCGTCATCTTCCCAATAGTCATCCCTTCAAGATTTCTGAGGATTATATCAGGACTCACGCGGAGGTAAAAAAAGCGACTCCTGCGGTTAATACTGTGGCGAAAAAGAATGGCTCCTCAACCCAAAAACCGGGCTATACTTATTTAGAACCCTCCCAAGCTGATCGCATTTATCGCGGTTCGAGAAGTTAATTAGGGATTACAGAAATTCTCTAGAGATGTGCCTATTAACGTCTCTAGAGTGGCAATTAAACGATAACTGCTATACTCCTCTATGGCTTCCCCAAAAGATTTTATTAGTCCCGTCAATTCCGAGCAAGAGTTAGTCTATCCTTTTCGGAACTATCTTAACTATCTGCACGCAAAATACTCTGATTTACAGACGGGTCATATCGCCGATTATATTCCGGAATTAGCCCTAGCAGCTCCAGAATGGTTTGGTATTTCCGTAATTAGCACTGATGGTCAGATTTTTGAGGTGGGAGACTGTCAGCAAACCTTTACAGTACAATCGATTTCTAAAGCTTTTGTCTTTGGATTAGCTCTAGAAGATCACGGAAGGGAATACGTTAATAGTAAAGTCGGGGTTGAACCCACCGGAGAAGCTTTTAACTCGATTATTCTCGATGAAAAAACCAATCGTCCCTATAATCCTATGGTTAATGCTGGTGCGATCGCTACTACGGATTTAATCACCGGACAGAATGCCACGGAAAGGCTAAAACGTATTTTAGAAATGTTTAAACGCTATACTGGCAGGGATCACGAGATTAATGTCCCCGTTTTTCTCTCGGAAAAATCCACCGGCAATCGCAATCGGGCCATGGCTTATCTAATGCTAAATTTTGGCATGGTCAGCGATAAAATTGAAGAAACCCTCGATCTTTACTGTCAACAATGCGCCATCCTCGTCCATGCTCACGATTTAGCTCTGATGGCTGCTACCTTAGCTAATGGAGGTGTCAATCCAATCACAGGAATACGGGCGATCGATGAACACTACGTTCAAGATGTGATCAGTGTTATGCTTACCTGTGGAATGTACGACGCTTCGGGAGAATGGGCCTATCGGGTAGGATTACCAGCAAAAAGCGGTGTCGGTGGCGGAATTACGGCAGTAGTTCCCCATCAGTTGGGAATTGGGACTTTTTCGCCCCTTTTAGATGAAAAAGGCAACAGCATCAGAGGAGTGAAAATTTGTCAAGATATTTCAGAGGATTTTGGGTTACATTTATTTAATGTGGCTAAACCAGAACGAGATTTGAAAACATGGCTTGAAGGTAATGGTTGATATTGATAACTGTCCCCAGCAAGAGCGCCTACCAACCCTGGGAAATTAATTTGGCCAGAGGTCTGTGGAAAAAAATGTCATAAACCTCTTGACAAAAGCAGTGGGTTGTGTGTATTATTACTATTGTGTGAGGAGTATAAGTTCAGCATAAGAAGAACCTTTGGGGTCGAAACACGGCAAGACTCCCAGAGGTTCTTCTTTTTCACTCCCCTATTGGCTCAAAGTCAGCCATAAAATCAGGTTTTACCCGATCGCTAGTTTTCTCCCAATTTATCCCTTCTAGGTCTGTTGCTGCTTGCCAAGAGCAACAGTCCAAAATTTTGCCGAAGAAACTGCACAAGAGAAGTGTAATTGCTCGTAAAATTGGGAATTAAGTACAAGGGCAATCCTATGGCAGATAAAAATAACGGTAACGGCGGCTTATTCCTCGTCGGGGTTTTAGTGGGCAGTGCGATCGGGGCAGTGGCGGGTTTATTAGTAGCGCCCAGATCTGGAAAAGAAACCCGTCGAATTCTGCAAAAATCCGCGCGGGCTTTGCCAGAATTAGCCGAAGATCTGACCACGACGATGCAATTGCAGGCCGATCGTCTATCGGAATCGGCCCGGCGTAATTGGGATGATACTTTGATGAGATTAAAAGAGGCGGTGACAGCTGGAATCGAAGCTAGTCAAAGTCTAGCCACGGACAATCCCTCCCCTGACTCGCAAGAATCCCCCCAAGGCGATAATCAACACTCGAATCACTACTAAATGACCGAACCTATTTTCTGGCTAGGATGTTCTTTACTGCTAGTCGCCGTTAGTTTAACGGCGGTTTTCATCGCTGCTTTACCTGCCCTGCAAGAGTTAGCCCGGGCTGCCCGCAGTGCCGAAAAATTATTCGATACCCTCCATCGGGAATTTCCCCCGACTCTAGAAGCAATTCGCCTGACAGGGGCGGAAATCAGCGAATTAACCGACAATATCGATGAAGGGGTTAAAAGTACCCGCCAAGTTGTCCAAGGAGTCGATCGCAGTCTCGGTAATGCTAAAGCCGGTCTCAGCAAGCTCGATCGTGGCAGCCGTCGCCTCTTGATCGGTTTTAAAGTCGCTTGGAATACTTGGAAACGCAGTTAAGGAGATGGGGAAGTGGGGTGTAGGGTGTGGGGTGTGGGGTGTGGGGAAGGAAACCTCTTTCATCTGTGGGGGTGAAAATTTTTTCATCGGGACTGACTCCTGAATCCTGACGACCGAATCCTGAATCCTAACCCCACCAACAAACTTTTTCAGCAAACCCTAAATATTTGTAAAGTTTTTTGCCTAAGTTACCTTTCTGTGGTATGCAAATCTTTACTGCTCCGATTCGGGGGTTTCTTGGGGGGTGTCATCGTTGTTGGTTTCTCGCTAGAGCCATTGCAGGGAGGTAAGTTGAGCGAGCGCTTCTGGAATCTTCCTGATTTGGTTATTGCTGAGGTAGAGCCATTGCAGGGAGGTAAGTTGAGCGAGCGCTTCTGGAATCTCCCTGATTTGGTTATTGCTGAGGTGGAGGCTTTGCAGGGAGGTAAGTTGAACCAGCGCTTCTGGAATCTCGCTGATTTGGTTATTGTCGAGGTCGAGGAGTTGCAGAGAGGTAAGTTGAGCCAGCGCTTCTGGAATCTCGCTGATTTGGTTATTGTCGAGGTCGAGGCTTTGCAGAGAGGTAAGTCGAGCGAGCGCTTCTGGAATCTCGCTGATTTGGTTATTGTCGAGGTGGAGGCTTTGCAGGGAGGTAAGTTGAGCCAGCGCTTCTGGAATCTCGCTGATTTGGTTATTGTCGAGGTCGAGGAATCGCAGGGAGGGAAGTTGAGCGAGCGCTTCTGGAATCTCGCTGATTTGGTTATTGTTGAGGAAGAGGAGTTGCAGAGAGGTAAGTCGAGCGAGCGCTTCTGGAATCTCGCTGATTTGGTTATGGCTGAGGTAGAGTCCTTCCAGGGAGGTAAGTTGAGCGAGCGCTTCTGGAATCTCGCTGATTTGGTTATGGCTGAGGTAGAGTCCTTCCAGGGAGGTGAGTTGAGCGAGTGCTTCTGGAATCTCCCTGATTTGGTTATTGCTGAGGTCGAGGTTTTGCAGGGAGGTGAGTTGAGCGATTTCGGGGGGAATTTCTGTTAAGTTTTTGTTGGACAGATTTAACATCCACGCTCTTTTGTCCTTTGCCCGTTGAATTAACTCTAATACTTCCTGTGCTGTCATTGACCATTCCCCCGCTACTATATTTACTCCATTTTGGCAAAAGTATCGGGTTAATACAACTGGTTGAGACCTCATCAGCTTGAGTTGAGTTTCTGGAGAGTGAACTGAAAACTCGCATCTGATGACCGATAAGGGACTTGCGTGGGAATAATATCCTAGCCAGAAAATCGCTCTGTAGAAGAATCAGGCCGGCCAGATGGCATATTATCAAAGCGCAAGTCCCTTAGCTGCGGGGACTCTCAAAGGCTCTCCCCCTACTTAGGGTGATCAGCAAACCTGGGCGATCGGAGGGCGCAAGCCTTGCGCCCCTACAGTAACGGATTTTGTCCACAATGTAGGGGCGAACTGCGTTCGCCCAAAAGGTACATTATCAAAGCGCAAGTCCCTAACTGGGTGACTAAAGTTGAGAATTCCCTTAAGATAAAGTAAATAAGTGTAAAGAAACTGAAAGTTAGCCTACACCCTTGCTGAAAAAATTCTCATTGTCTAGAAGTGCTATGCTCAATCGTTTTTGCCGAGGAATCTCGATCGCTCTTGTAATTGGTGTCATTAGCTGTCTGGGTTGGATTATCTGCCCAAATCAAGCTCTAGCGGTGAATAATCCCGAATTACTGCCCAATCAAGCCACTCCGATCGTTGATTTAGCCAATTATCTACCCGCAAAACAGGAAGAGGCATTAATCCGAGATATCGAGACATTTCAAGGGGAAACCGGCTGGAAAATGCGAGTTTTAACCCAATATGACCGCAGCCCCGGCCGGGCAGTGATTAATTTCTGGGGATTAGATGATAAAAGTATTCTCCTAGTGGCCGATGGTCGCGGCGGTAATCTACTATCTTTTAGTATTGGTGATGCCGTCTATGAATTTTTACCCCGCACTTTTTGGATCGAATTACAGGCCCGTTTCGGTAATATGTATTTTGTTCGGGAAAATGGCGAAAATAATGCGATCGTACAATCCTTAGACACGGTAAAAGGCTGTTTAGTTAAAGGTGGTTGTGCGGTGGTCCCCGGTTTACCGAAGGAACAGTGGATACTAACTTTAATTACCTCAATTGTCGGCGGTTTAGTCTTCGGTTTTGCCGGTATTCCTCGCAAAGAAGGACAGGTTTTCGCTTGGCAATGGGTTTTAATTGTCTCTCCCCTCTGGTTTATCCTCTTTGTTGCTTTTGGCATTGGACCGGTGGTTACTCGCACCAGTGAATTACTGCCCCTTTTCCGCAATTTAATCGGTTTTGCCCTCGGAGTTTTAGTCGCCTATCTTTCCCCTCGTTTTAATTCCCTCAATGCCTCAAAAACCTAAGAATTAGGGGCTTGTCAGTGATCAGTAATCAGTAAACAGTGAAAAGAAAGTAGCGAAGTTTTTACCTATAAATGATAGCTGACGGCGGCCCCTCATGGTTCGATCGATCTAGCTCTGTTACAATTAGAAACATTGTGGAGTGAGTGAGATAACGTTTATGTGGGTCAATACTCAAAGTGAGATTATTAGTAAGGTTTTGCCGCCAGCAGTACGTCTGTTCTTAAGAACGCAAGTAGAACAGATAGAAGATTTAGAAATGCAGCTGCAAGGTCATGATCGGCAAATTTTGCGCGGTTATATCCCTGGGGTATTTTTAGCCGTAGGAAAAGCGATTTATCAAGGTTTACATCTAGGTAAAGCGCAATTAAGAGGGGAAAATATTCGTCTTAATATCGGGCAGGTTTTGCGAGGGAAACCCCTAAAAATTTTGGAACCTATTCGGGTTAGCGGTGAGGTGGAAATTAACGAGCAGGATTTAAATAATTCGATCGCCTCGACTATTTTAATTAATGCTTTTGCCGATTTACTAATTTTTTCCCTAGAAAATAACGGAGTTGTTAACGCCAGAGAAATTATCTCACAACAGCGTTTTAACTGGAAAAATGTTCTTCTAAATCAGGGCTATTTCTCTCTTCTCGGCCACAGAGAAACAGGTGCAGAAGTAATTTTTAGCGCTGATATTACCCTAGAAGATGCCCGCACTTTAGGGATTAGTCCCCGACAATGGCAAGGTTTAGCCCCAGATTTATCTATTGATTTGCAACCTTTTACCGTCGATTTAGGCAAAGATGTGGAGATTAAATCTTTTATTCTTGACGATCAAACTCTTTTCTGTCAGGGAAGTTTTTTGATTTTACCTTAAAAATAAACGGGATAATTGCGGGTGTTTAACTTAGTTTAACCCACCTAATTAGGGTGTGCTGAATAAAGGTGAAATGTAGGCAAGGTAAGGGTTTTGTGGCTTTTCTCGCGAAACAGGTGCAAGATTTTGAGAGAATCGTGCTTCAAAACCTTGCGTCTTCATCGGCCCGCGTCCTGTAGGGGCGAAGCATTCGGATAAAAAATCTACGGTTTCACCGATAGGTTATTGCCCGAATGCTTCGCCCGTACTTTTTGCCGCAAACCCTAATTAGGGCTTGCTGAATAAATCTAAAAACCTTGTTAGATTAAGGCTTTTTCAGGGGGAAAATTCACACCCCACACCCTACACCCCACACCCTGCCCCCACCAACAAACTTTTTCAGCAGACCCCAATTATTACCCCGGATTTTGTGCAATTAAAATAATTGTTTGTATTAGTCCAACTAGAAGACCGAGAATACCACCAAGATTAACAATTCCCTGTAATTCCTGTTTAACAATGCCTTGGATGGCATTTTCCAGATCGGCCGGGGAAGTGGCATTTACCCGATCGCGGATTACCTGATCGATGTTGAGAATCGGGATAATTTGGGCGACTAATTTCTCTAAATCTTCCTCTAAATAACGCTCTAAAATTAACGCTAACTCTTGACTAATTACCCCTAATGATGTAGTCATTGACACCGAGTATTGCAGACGATTAATAATTAAATTAGCGATTTGATCCCAGTCGATCGTTTGTCCAAAATCTTGCAGAAATTGTTCGCCACTTTCTTGAATATAAATTCGCACCGTATCCCTGGTGGTTTTACGCAATTGTCTGACGGTGGAGATAGGTAAATTTTGCAAAGAGATACTTTGTAACCAGTTTTTCAGACGATTACGCATCTCTAAAGATAGTAATAATTCTTTGATTCTGGTATTAGCTAAATCCTTTTCATCAAGGCAAAAAGTGCGTAAGCGGGCGAGGGCATTGCGTAAACCGAATAAATTGGCTACTACCCAATAGGTTCCACTGGTTTTTTCCCGAAATCCTTCATCGATAACCTGAATATTGCGATCGGTTAAAAAATCGATTAAAGCTAGACGGATAACATCAGCAGGTAGGACAGTTTCTAATAGCCAATCGGAGAATTGTCGCGCCTGTTGTTCACTGAGAGAAAATTCTAAGACTAGGCGATCAAAAATTTGATTGATCTGTTTTTCTAAAAAGTCCTGCCGTCGGGCTAAAACTTTTAGTAATCTCGCTAAAGATTCCCCGAATAAATCGTGAAGAATCGCCGCCAAAATCTCGGCGGTTTTTGCTTGCCGATCGCCTTTTATTTGTTTTAAAGCTAATTGTAACAGCCAGAGTATCGCCCCCTGTACCCTTTCGGTGTCGAGGAGTCGTTTAGCCAGTTTTTGTAATTCCTCGGGAGTTAACAGGGAACCCATGATCGTATCCGATACCCGGACAGCTAATCGATCTTGATTGCGAGGAATTAACCCCGGGGTGAAGGGAAGAGGACGCTTACCGATATAAATCGCCTTGTAGGGACGAAATAGCATTTTTATGGCTACATCGTTCGTAAAATAGCCAATAATTGCCCCCGCGATCGGCGGTAAGATCCATGTCCAAAGAGTAGGGAGATTCAATTTAGCAGCAAAAAATAAACGGAAATGTCAGTAGGTTATTTCTTCAAGACTAACACTCCCATCAGTCCTGCTAGGAGTGGATAGTGAACAGCACTGGAAAATCCCGACTGATAGCCTAATTTTACCTGTTCTCGGCCCTGGGGAAAGCGATCGATACTGGGACTAATATAAGCGTACTGGTCAGTTAAACCGTAGCGCTCGGCAGCGGGAACGACGATATGATCGAGATACCAGTTCTGGAATAATTTGGCGATGGTTTCGGTGGGTTGATGGAAGTCCAGAATCGCCGCTTTAGCGCCCGGTTTCAGGACTCGGTATAATTCCCCCAAACATTGGGCAATATCGACCACATTGCGTAATCCATAGCCAATAGTGGCACAATCAAAGCTAGAATCGGCAAAGGGTAAATTGAGGGCATCCCCTTCCATCCAGTTAATATTAGTGGCGCTAAAACGTTGACGGGCGATTTTTAATTGTTGTGGGGAAAAATCTAGTCCGATCACTTGGCCGGTTTTACCCACTTGTTTTGATAATAGGTTAGTTAGGTCGCCGCTACCACAACAGATATCGAGGGCAAAATCCCCTTTTTCGGGTTGACACCACTTGACTGTCATTAATTTCCAGACGCGGTGTAATCCTAAACTTAATTCTTGATTAAGTCGGTCATATTCGGGAGCGATCCGATCGAAAATTTCTTGTATTTCTGTGGAGTTAGGTGAGGACTGATTGGACATTTTTATAATAAACCTCTTGCATAATTAACTTTTGAGGGTTCAAAAACGTCAAAAATAAGGATTAAATGGCATAAAATCTGTAAATAGACCCTTAATTCTCCGTTCGGCTGAGCTCACGGCCGAAGCCTGACTACTCACTACTGGCTACTGACTCCTAACCCTAACAACAATTTTTGATTTTTACAAGAGGTCTAATATAGCATCAGAGAAAATCCCAGATGATGTTATATCATTCTATCTTATCTCTGCTCACGGGGATAAGCTGTTGACTATCTCAATTACTCCTTAAGACTGCACCAGAGAAGGGAGCACCAGAGAGGGAGTTTGAGCATTTGTCCTCAATTTTCCCAGACGCAGTTTAAATGCAGTACAGCTTAAGCTCCTAGGGCGAACGCACAGGTTTCTTAAGATGAAATTGCGTGAAGAGGATCAAAGAAATCCCATCATCACAACTTTTCCCATCTAAGCCCGTGATGAGGATTGAACTCATGACCTCACCCTTACCAAGGGTGTGCTCTACCACTGAGCTACACGGGCATTGATCGTGGTGGGCCGGGCCGGATTCGAACCAGCGTAGGCGTAGCCAACGGATTTACAGTCCGCCCCCATTAACCACTCGGGCACCGACCCATTAATTCCACGATTATCAATCATAGCACCCTTAGCTAAAACACACAAGTGTTTAGGGAAAAAATTTTTGAGCCATAAAATAACTCCCGTTAAGTGCCATGGCTTGAACGGGAGTTTTCTGACAATCTTAGATTACTGTAAAGCTTCTTCTTCTTGGTGGGTGACGATCACACAGTCAGAGGTGGGATAGGAGACACAGGTCAGGATGAAACCAGCTTCCATTTGATCGTCACTGAGGAAGGACTGATCGGATTGATCGACACGACCGGATAGAAGTTTACCGGCACAGTTGGAGCAAGCTCCCGCACGGCAGGAATAAGGTAAGTCCAGTCCTGCTTCTTCAGCTACATCGAGAATGTACTCATCCTCGGGAACATCAATTGTATGCTCGCCATCGGGTGTTTTCAGGGTGACTTTATAAGTTGCCATCGGTTGTTCCTCTTAATTAAATGCCAGTGAAAGCGGCAGTCTCTACAATTGCCTCTCGCTCGTCGTCAAAGTGTAACGATGCAAGCGAGTTTCATTTTTGATACTACGGGAAAATCTCCCTGACTTACCCTTGCATTAGTAATGACAGTCTTAAATAAACTTAAAATAAAATTTACTTATATATATAACCCACAATTCCTGACAATCCCTGCTCGATCTCTAGATAATTTCATCCCTCTACAATCTAGCTAAACTAACCACTAATAAGCATTTGCCGCCATAATGTTAATTGTTTTTTTAGTCTTAAGCCGATTTTGGTTAAATATTAATTTAACTTATAGTTAAGATAGATGTCGATGAATTGTCTTTAACCCAGCCAAGAAATTGCTTTTAAGAAAATAATTCTCTGAGTTGTTAAAGCTCCCCGCTTTCTGGACTCCTAGTTATTTCGGCATCACTGCTGGTGACACATTGACACATCTAGGGAAACTATGAAAAATATATTGACAATCAAACTAATAAATGATAAAGGGAGATAAATCCGCTGTTGCCAGGGGTAGCATCCGTTAAAACGGATAGCCAACCCTCGCTCAAGATTTTATGGTTTTTGGATTGTCAGTTTTCAAGGATATGGTTCACTGATTACCAGCCACTAATTACTTATTAGGTTGGGGAGTCATGCGTAGATAGGGTTTGATTTCCTCAACCCCTTTGGGAAATTTGCTGCGAGCTTCTTCAGTGGGAATAGAGGGAACCACCACACAATCGCCGCCGTCGGTCCAGTTAGCGGGGGTAGCCACCTGATAGTTATCGGTGAGCTGCAGGGAGTCGATTACGCGCAGGATCTCGTTAAAATTGCGTCCCGTGCTGGCAGGATAGGTAATAGTTAAACGTAATTTTTTCTGGGGATCGATGATAAACACCGAACGCACCGTCAGATTATTGAGGGAATTGGGGTGAATCATGCCGTAGAGATCGGACACTTTGCGATCGCCATCAGCGATAATCGGATAGTTAACGGTAGTGTTTTGAGTTTCGTTAATGTCATTAATCCAACCCCGATGGGATTCGGCACTATCCACACTCAAAGCGATCACTTTCACATTACGTCGCTCAAATTCTGACTTGAGACTAGCCACCGTACCCAATTCCGTGGTACAAACGGGGGTATAATCAGCCGGGTGCGAGAACAGCACTACCCAGCTATCTCCTACCCACTGGTGAAAAGAAATCGGACCGTCACTAGAATCTTGTGTAAAATCTGGAACGATATCACCCAATTGGAGAGCCATAATTGTGTCTTCCTTATTATATATTTCAAGACAAGCAACAGTTTATGATGCCATAGGAGTGCTGTTCGTCATTGATAATTTTAGGGATTTATAATAATTGGGTTAGGGGATAGGGAAATGAGGAAATGGGGGAAGTGGCGAGATAGGGAAATAGGGAAATTCAACTGTAGCAGCCGACGGATGGCAGCAGGAAAATCCTTGCCAGAAACGGGTTTTAGCGATTTAGATTGTCCTAACCAACTCGTTCTTTGTGATCAAACCCCAAAACCGCAAAACCCTAAAACCCCATCCCCCATCCCTCAAAACCCTTCCCCTAGGGCGGCAAACTAGGTTAAGATCTGGTCTAATGGCATGATATAACTTTTTTAACTAGCTATCAGCGTTCAGCTAATAGCTAGGCTGCGGTGGCAAATCCCAATTCCCCACCCTATGCCTAGTCGGAAAGCTGACGGCTTCATTTCTTGTCCTGATCATTAATTTGCCTTGGTTTTAGGAGACCACAACTGCAATGAAGAATCTTGTTCGTCTGCTGGCGGTAATTGCCTTGATTATCGGGAGTTTTTGGGGCAAAGTTCCCGCTCAAGCTCTCAATCTCACCTCGATCGCCCTTCCTTCTCTTCCTGTGGCGGTCTTAAATGCGGCTGATGCTAAACTAACTACAGAATTTGGGGCGAAAATCGACCTCAATAACAGTGATATTCGCGATTTCCGGGACTTGAGAGGGTTCTATCCCAATTTAGCTGGTAAAATCATCAAAAACGCCCCCTACCAAGAAGTGGAAGATGTCCTCAATATACCCGGACTCTCGGCCACTCAAAAAGAGCGTTTACAGGCTAATCTGGAGAAATTCACCGTTACTGAGCCTTCTAAAGAATTTATCGAGGGTGATGACCGTTTTAACCCCGGAGTTTACTAAATCCAGTTAATTACGGTTTAAAAAAAATTCCTAGGTGGGCGATCGCTCACCTTTTTCAGTGATCAGTGATCAGTGATCAGTGATCAGTGATCAGTTATTCAGTCAAGCTCTGGCATAATTAATTTTTCAGGGTTTAAAAACGGCAAAAATAGGGATTAAATTGCATAAAATCGGTAAATAGATTATTTAATTGATTATTATTCATTTTTAATTCTACTGACTCGGAGAATACTGACTCCTAAATCTAACAACAATTTTTGATTTTTATAAGAGGTCTAGGGATCAGATTGGAGTTTTCAGTCAAAAGTTGACGACTGGCGACCATATACTGCGCCAACGAAAGACTGGGGATTTTGGCCAGAGCTATAGAGAAACGAAATGCTAGAATAAATAGAATTTATCAATTAACTCCTACATGGTCGTTTCCTCGCAACTGCCGAGTTATCAAGATGTTTTAGTGGTGGGATCGGGAGCGGCGGGATTGTATGCCGCGCTGTGTTTACCCCCTAACTTAAAGGTGGGTTTAATTACCAAAGAAGATTTAAAAACTGGAGCTAGTGATTGGGCGCAGGGGGGTATTGCGGCAGCCACGTCCCCCCAGGATTCCCCCGTTTTCCATTTAGAAGATACCCTGAAAGCCGGAGCGGGCTTATGCGATCGCTATGCCGTGCAGTTTTTAGTCGAGAAGGCCCCCCAAGCGATCGCTGATTTGCTGCGGTTAGGGGTTAGTTTTGATCGCTCTGGAGACGACTTAGCCCGCACTCTTGAGGCTGCCCATTGCCAGGCCCGGGTGCTGCACGCAGCCGATCGCACGGGGAGAGCGATCGTCAGTACCCTGATGGAAAAAGTGGTCGAGCGGCCCAATATTACCATTATTCCCCAAGCGATCGCGCTGAAACTCTGGCTTGACCCGGAAGGGCAACGCTGTCAAGGTATTTGTTTACTCCATCAAGATCATCTCTGTTGGTTGCGAGCGCAAGCAGTCATTCTGGCTACGGGAGGCGGCGGTCAAGTCTATGCCCAAACCACTAATCCCGCCGTTAGCACGGGGGATGGAGTCGCCCTCGCTTGGCGTGCTGGGGCAGTGATTCGCGACCCGGAATTTTTTCAGTTTCACCCCACCGCTTTGACTGTGCCAGGGGCGCCGCGGTTTTTAATTAGTGAAGCGGTGCGTGGCGAAGGGGCGCATTTAATTGATGCCCAGGGGCGGCGTTTTGCCTTCGATTACCATGCTGCCGGAGAATTGGCTCCCCGGGATGTGGTGAGTCGGGCGATTTTTAGCCATTTGCAAAAAACCTCCGACGATCCCGCCCATGCCAAAGTGTATCTAGATTTAAGACCAATCGAACCGGATCGTCTGCGTTATCGTTTCCCCAATATTATCCGCATCTGTCAAAAATGGGGCATTAATGTGTTTGAAGATGTGATTCCCGTCGCCCCCGCCGCTCACTATTGGATGGGAGGAGTGGCCACCGATTTAAACGCCCGCACTTCTCTACCCGGTTTGTATGCGATCGGCGAGGTAGCTAGTACAGGTGTTCACGGAGCCAATCGTTTAGCCAGTAATTCTCTCTTGGAATGTATTGTCTTTGCGGCAAGTTTAGCCGAAATAGGTCTAGAGCCGGAAAACTTTCTGGGGGAAAGACCAGAAAAACCCTTAGAAATCGCGGAAAACTGGCAGGAAGAACAGGAATACTGGCAAAAAGTACGGAGAGAATTACCGATTTTAATGTGGGAAAATGCGGGGATTTGCCGATTTCAAAACGAGTTAGAAACTGCTATCCTACAGGTGCAGCAGTGGAAACAACAGTTACATTCCTCAAAGATGGGCCAATTTCTCCAGAATCTTCTTGCCGACAAAGGACAATTATTTTTGTGCGCCTCGGTGCAGTTAGAAATAAGAATAGCGATCGAGACATTAAATCTTCTAGATATCGCTGACTTAATTCTGGAAAGTGCCTTATTACGAGCAGAAAGCCGAGGCGGTCACTATCGGGGCGATTATCCGGAAACCTTAGCCAATTGGCAATTCCACACGACTATTCACGGTCGAACGTGGCGCAGAACTCCTGTGCAAGCTTAATTAAGCCAGTTTTTCAGAGATAACCCCGACTAAGTGCTAAACAGTGAACTCTATCCTCGCTCCTAGGCTGCCTACTATCCGTCCCACCCTGACCAGGGTCTTTTCCCAATCATCATGGTCTATGACCTATCTCTGGTGTTCACTGCTTGTCATTCACGGCTTTTAGGCTATCATATTTTTACCTCCCCCCTCCTAAACGCTTACATTAATTTAATTCTATGATCAAACCCAATTTCCTATTTTTGTTAGCTATCAGTGTGAGCAGTTGGGGTTATCATTTCCAGGCTTTACCCACGGCTAACGCCCAAACTCCACCTAGGTTAGAGCAAACCAAGACTGTCGCCACTTACGATCAGTTGATGAAAGCTGGTTACGAGGCCAAAATCCAAAAGAATTATCAACTCGCCCTAGAAAAATTTCAACAAGCTCTGGCACAACGTCCGAACGATAACTCCGCTCAAAGTGCGATCGCTGATACGCAGAAGTATCTAGGTCAAACTGGCACGGTTGCCAACACTGCCGCCAAAAATGAGAATTTGCCAATACCATTAATTGCTGGCTCGGCCCTGTTATCGATCGCTTTATTGGCAGCTTTACTATCGCTTTTCTTCCAATATCGTCCCAAGGGCAAAGCCTCAAAACGCCGCAAAAAGACAACTTACGTCAATCCTAAAAACCCACTCCACAACTTTTCTAGGAGCAATGGCAATTCCTTCGACGCGGACACCAAAACCGGCAGTGACATTAATGGCAATGGGGAAGACGATTTCAATACTTCTTTGCCCGTACAAGCTACCTCCCAGCTCCCGAACGTAGACTTAATCCTGCGTTTAATTGAAAGTCTTCGCGATAACGATCCCCGTACCCGGAGACGGGCGGTTTGGAAGCTGGCACAGATGTCCGATTCTAGGGCAATGCAGCCTTTAGTCGATAGTATGGTGGATGGGGATTCCGTCGAACGCAGCTTAACCCTAGAAGCCCTCTCTCAAATCTGTACCCGCTCCCTGCGACCGATGAACCAAGCTTTGGCTATCTCTCTCCAAGATAAAAATCCGCAGGTGCGGAAAAATGCCATTCGCGATTTAACCAGACTCTACGATATCATGTCTCAGATCAGTCAATTAATTTGTCATGCCCTTGATGATTCCGATGAGGAAGTGCAAGAAACAGCACGCTGGGCAGTTAAACAGTTAAATCTGCAATTACCGCCCCGTTTAGAGATGGCTCCCCTGGAAACCACTGGTGAACCAGAAGATGATGATGACGTACAGGATACTTCCTTCACTGAAACCACACCGACTGAGGTGCAAAATTGAGTGGAAAACTGTTATTTCTCTCCACCCCCGTGGGATTTTTGGGTTCGGGGGGCGGCGGTGGCGTAGAATTAACTCTTTATAATCTCGCTCGCACTCTGACTAAGCAAGGGTATGCGGTGCGGGTAGTGGCTCCAGAAGCCTCGCAATTGCAGGATATACCCTTGATCACTATAGCGGGAAATGCCCAGATTTCCGCTCAAAGTCAAGACCGGGAAGCCCCGATTTTAATGCCCGAAAATGCCGTTTTGGCCAATATGTGGCACTACGCCCAACAGGTACAAAATGAGTACGATTTAATTGTTAATTTTGCCTACGATTGGCTCCCTTTTTATCTCACTCCTTTTTTTGCCACTCCCGTCGCCCATTTAGTCAGCATGGCTTCCGTTTCTTTGGCGATGGATCATATTATTCAAAAAACCTACGGCAGTTTTCCCCATTTACTCGCTTTTCACACCGTCGCTCAAGCAGAAACTTTCTCAATATCTCCCCCCTATCGCTGTTTGGCTAATGGTTTAGACGTATCTTTGTATCAGTTTCGTGCCGATTCCTCCCCCTGTCTAGCCTGGGTGGGACGGATTGCCCCGGAAAAAGCTTTAGAAGATGCGATCGCGGCTTGTCAACGGTTGGGTGTCCCTTTAAGGGTTTTCGGTCATATTTCCGATCCTCTCTACTGGCAAAATTTACAGGATAACTATAGTTTCGATTTAGTCGATTATCGCGGGTTTTTGCCCACCGGGAGCCTACAAAAAGAGCTAGGCGACTGTTTTGGCCTGTTGATGACCCCGCGCTGGGTTGAGGCTTTTGGTAACGTGGCTATTGAAGCTTTAGCCTGTGGTGTTCCCGTAATTGCCTATCGTCGTGGTGGTCCAGTAGAAATTATCGAAGAGGGAAAAACTGGTTTTTTAGTTGAACCTGATAGTATCGAGGGATTAGTTACAGGAATTAAAAATTTAGACCGGATCGATCGATATTTTTGTCGTGCAGTAGTCGAGCAAAAATATTCCCTAGAAGCTTTGGCAAATCGAGCTATTAATTGGTTTGAAGAAATTTTTTGTCAGTGAGGGAGCAGGGTTTTTAGCTGGAGTCTAGTATAATAGAAGCAGGACGATGTTTCGAGAGTGCCTTTCTGTCATCACACAACAACAGAAAGGCACAAATATCTACTCACCGGAGGTTAAAGTCATGAAAGCTTTAGTAGTTAAACCTCATCCAGTTATTTGGCTCAGTTCGCTCTGCGTAGCTTTTTTCCTAGTTCCTTGTCCTGGCCTAGCTCTGACGGTTCAAGAAGTACCCAATCCTCGACAGGTTTCCGGGGGATGGGTGACAGATAAAGCCGAGATTCTTCAACCGGAAACAGAAACCCAACTGAACCAGATGATCGCTCGGTTAGAAGCCAAAAACGGAGCGGAAATAGCAGTGGTAACTGTACCGGAAACTGCTCCCGCCGCCTCTCCTAAAGAGTTTACGACCAACCTTTTCAACTATTGGAAAATTGGCAAAAAAGGCCAAGATAACGGCGTGCTATTTTTGATTTCAGTCAAAGACCGCCGCGTGGAAATTGAGACAGGATATGGAGTAGAGGGGATTTTACCCGATGGGAAAGTTGGCAATATTATCAAGACACAGATAACGCCGCGCTTCCGGCAAAAAGATTTTGATGGCGGGACTTTGGCAGGGACCAGAGCCATAATTGTCTCCTTAGAACCATCCTTGAGTAAAGAGTTGACTCAAGATACCCCCCAGAATAATAGCCGAGGAGTACATTTCTGGATGTGGTTAGGTGTTGCTATTGGCGGCGGTTTGGTTATTTTTTACCTGATATATCGGATTAGCCTCTATCTAATTAGCAGCGGCAGTATTTTTAGTGGTGGAGATAGCAGTAGTAGTAGCTTTAGCGGTGGAGATAGCGGCGGCAGTAGTTTTAGCGGTGGAGATAGCGGCGGCAGTAGTTTTAGTGGTGGAGATAGCGGCGGCAGTAGTTTTGGTGGTGGAGATAGCGGCGGCGGTGGTGCTGGGGACAGTTGGTAATGGCCGTTTGTGATCGAACACCGTGAATCTCTGGGAAATTTTCTAAGATTAGCCATGAACGACAAAGAAATTCGCATTCCTGAAGAAATTGTGCCAGAGGTGCTAGAACTTGCCTCGCGATACTATGCTGATTACACCCAGAGCTTCGCCGAGTCGGAATTAGTAGAGGCTGCAAAAGAAGTGCGGATTCCGGCTGAATTTATCCAACAAGCAATTCGGGAAGTTCAGAGGCAACGCCAGCAAAAGTTAGAGCGACAGAGGAAGGCGACACAACAACGCCAGAGATTGCTATCTGTGGGGGTAGGTATAATAGGGGTGATTGCGCTTTCGGGAATGTGGACATATAATACCCTAGTGAGTTCTGCCTCAAGAGTAAATGCAGCCTGGGCGCAAGTGGAAAACCAACTCCAGCGGCGTGCCGATCTCATCCCTAATCTCGTCAGCGTCACACAAGCATCTGCTCAACAGGAAAAAGCCTTAGTCACCTTGCTGGTGCAATCCCGTCAGGCATATTTGCAAGCACTAACCCCCGCACAAAAAGCCGCTGCTATCGCCAAAATCGATCAGGCGATCGCACGTTTCCACCAGTATGCCGCAACGAATCCGCAGTTACAGTCTAGCCAACTGTATATCAACCTCCAGTACGAAATGGCAGGCACGGAGAACCGCCTAGCGGTGGAACGGATGCGATACAATCAGGCGGTACAAGCTTATAACCAGCAAGTCCAAGCATTTCCCACCTCGCTCCTCGCTAAAGCTTGGGGATTTCACCAGCAGTCCTTTTTCCATGCCACGAAATGAAACCCTGATAGTATCGAGGGATTAGTTACGGGAATTAAAAATTTAGACCGGAGCGATCGATCTTTTTGTCGTGCAGTAGCCGAGTAGTCCGGTTAAATCTAGCCTAGCATAAACTTTTCTATCGGGTTATCCCAGAAGGGTTAGGGATCAACCACAGAGACGCAAAGAACACAAAGTCAAAACAGACTCGATATTAATTTTGCTTACTTACTTAAATAAATTTTTCTGCTAGAGTTGATTTTAAACCCTGTATTATCTATGGCAAGATTGACCCAAGAATCGTTATGTGACGAGGCAGCTGTCTTCTCAGCTTTGGAATCTCAACATCAAGAATCTTCACTCTATGGTGTTACAGATGGTAAAGCGATCGGAACTTACTTAGAACAAAAGTTTAAACTATATCTAAAAGAAAAATACAATTTTCTTGACGGTAATTCAGCTATTGGGATTGATTTTCCTGATTTGTTAGTAGATATCAAAGTAACAAGCATGAAACAACCTCAATCATCTTGTCCTTTTAAATCCGCAAGACAAAAAATTTTTGGACTGGGATATTCCTTAATTATTTTTGTTTATGAAAAGTTAGATAATAGCCTAAATCGTACTGCCAGTTTAAGAATTATCAGGACAATTTTTGTCAGTGCCGAAAGAACAGCCGATTTCCAGATGACTCGTGGTATTCGTAACATCTTAAACAATCAGGGAAACAAAGATGATTTAATTGCTTTTATTTTAGATAAAAATTTACCTGTTGATGAAATGGAAGCGGCCAATATAGCTGATGAAATTCTTGTTCATCCCCCGGGGCAAGGTTTTCTAACTATTTCTAATGCGTTACAATGGAGATTACAATATACTAGGGTAATCGATCTTGCCGGTCAAGAAGAAGGATTAATAGCCATTTATAGAGAGAATTAGTCATGCAAGCTTCTCAGGTTAAAATTGAATATGGAGACTTTCAAACTCCCCCAGAGTTAACTGAAAAGATTTGTCAAAAATTATGGCAAATTCAGGTTAACCCCGATGTTATTATTGAGCCAACTTGTGGTATAGGTAACTTTTTAAAAGCAGCTTCACTTACCTTTAAAGAAACTGAAAAAATTCTTGGCTTTGAAATTAATCCTAATTATATCACTCAGATTAATCAAGATCCGCAAATATCCCAAGATCAAAGAATACAAGTTGAACAGAAGAATTTTTTTGATTGTGACTGGTATTCCTTGACTCAATCATGGTCAGAAAATATTTTATTCTTGGGGAATCTGCCTTGGATAACCAACTCAAAACAAGGACTTATTAACGGGAAAAATTTACCTCAAAAAAGCAACTTTCAAGGCTATCATGGTTTAGATGCTATGACGGGAAGAAGTAATTTTGATATTTCAGAGTGGATGTTAATTAAGCTCATTGAATGTCTCGATCGACGTTCAGCTTATCTGGCAATTATCTGTAAAACGGCAGTATCTAGAAAAATTTTAAACTATATCTATACTCACAAAATTCATCTCGTTTACTCGGCAATTTATCCGATCAATACTCAAAAATATTTTCAAGCTAATGTAGATGCTTGTCTTCTGTTTTGTCAATTTGATTCTCATTCAGTAAATTACTTTTGTGATGTTTTCAATAGTTTTGAGGAAGGAGAATTTCAGCGCATTGGTTATCAAAATAATATCCTAGTCAGAGATTTAAATACTTTTACTAGATTAAAATATTTATATCATCGGCATCCTCAAGAAAAATGGCGTTCAGGAATTAAACATGATTGCTCAAAAGTCATGGAATTACAGTTAGTTAATGAAATTTTTGTCAATGGTTTAAAAGAAGTCGTTGATCTTGAACCTACCTATCTTTATCCTCTCCTTAAAGGTTCAGATGTGGCACAAAATCGCCTAGAGGTTATCAATAAATACATTTTGGTAACTCAGAAGTTTATCGGTGAATCTACAGAAAATATACGGGATATAGCACCAAAAACTTGGCAATATTTAGTTAATCATAAAAATTATTTTCTGGATAGAAAGAGCAAAATTTATCAAAATCAGCCAGACTTTTGTATATTTGGTGTGGGTTCTTACAGCTTCTCTCCTTTTAAGATTGCCATTTCTGGACTTTATAAAAAACTAAATTTTAACCTTATATTACCCTATCAAAATCAACCCGTTATTTTCGATGATACTGTTTACTTTTTAAGCTTCGATGATTTAGATACCGCTCAAAAAACTTTACAGCTTCTCAATTCTTCTTTAGGAAAAGAATTTTATTCATCCTTGATATTTTGGGATGAAAAACGACCAATAAAAACTCGTATTTTAAATAGTTTAAATTTATCGGTTTTAGCCGAGAAGTTGTTATCCTATAAGTAGGCTTTAATTTTAGCTGCCTTAATCTCCCATCCTGCGGGATATTTTATGATCGGGTTTTGATCACACACAGGGGTCAATAAGTCAATAAATTTGTCTTGATAATTTACAAAACGATGGCAACCTGAAGAAGAAAAATTACGGGTTTTAACTGACAGCGTTTCTCATAAAGATTAAGATGTCCGCCACGAATAAGGAAAAATGGTACTAGGGGATTGATTGGCAAGATGGGTGGGTTGGGGGATTTGTCAGTAATCAGCGAGGGGAGTGCTATCCCTTTTACTCAAAAAATATGGTATGATGGGAAATTGTCAGTTTTACGAAAGCCGATGAAAACGGAAGAGATTATCAAATCAATCGAAGCCGAGTATCTCAAGAGCGATCTGCCCATTATCCATGTCGGTGACACGATCCGGGTAGGGGTGCGAATCGTCGAAGGAGATAAAGAGCGGATTCAGCCCTACGAGGGCATCGTCATCGCCAAACGCCATGGCGGTATCAACGAAACGATTACAGTACGCAAAGTCTTCCAGGGTGTGGGAGTAGAAAGAGTCTTCCTGCTCCACTCGCCGCGGGTTGCCAGTATCAAGATCATCCGTCGTGGTAAAGTACGTCGGGCGAAACTCTACTATCTGCGCGATCGGGTTGGCAAAGCCACCAGGGTACAAGAACGTTTCGATCGCCCTCTCTAAAAAATTTCCGGCGACGGCCTAACCAAGAAAGTTGCACAATCGCCAACAACTACGCTATAATAAATAAAGGCCTTAAAAAAGCCAAATCGTTTAGCGAATGGGCGCTCTTAGTTCAGTTGGTAGAACGCAGGTCTCCAAAACCTGATGTCGGGGGTTCAAGTCCTCCAGGGCGCGTTTGGTAATCACCAAGCCGATAACTGCAAAAGACATGATCTAAATGTCTGGGGGTTAGTGTGGGTTGTCCGGTGAAAATGATAAGTTAAGGATAGCCTGAGTATCATTTTAAGGAGTAGCGATCGTGGCCAAAAAAGAAACCCTAGAAAAAGACACGAGCGACAAGAAAGAGGGAAGCTCTTTTCAGGTCAAGGAATTCGTCAATGAAACCAAAGAAGAACTCGCCAAAGTCGTCTGGCCTTCCCGTCAGCAACTTTTGAGTGAATCGGCGGCCGTGATGTTAATGGTGACTTTGGTAGCCACTCTCATCTATCTGATTGATAAATTCTTTGCCTGGGGTGCGGGGAAGGTGTTCCCATGAATCTAGAAGAAGAGCAGTTTCCCGAAGAACTCAATCTTAGCGGCCTACCGAAAAAACCCCGTTGGTATGCCGTGCAGGTGGCTTCCGGTTGTGAGAAACGGGTCAAAGCTAATTTGGAACAGCGCATCCACACCCTCGATGTGGCCGATCGCATTCTGCAAGTCCAGATTCCCCAAGCGGCCACCGTCAAAGTCCGCAAGGATGGTTCACGGCAACATGGCGAGGAAAAAGTCTTCCCCGGTTATGTCCTGATCAAAATGATCATGGATGATGACGCTTGGCAGGTGGTAAAAAACACCCCCCACGTGATCAATTTTGTCGGGGCCGAACAAAAGCGCCACTACGGACGCGGCCGCGGTCACGTCACCCCGCTACCCTTGAGTATGTCAGAAGTCGATCGCATCTTCAAACAAGCTCAGATTCAAGAACCCGTCGTCAAAATCAATATGGAAGTTGGCGATCAAATCTTGGTTCTATCTGGTCCATTTAAGGACTTTGAAGGGGAAGTGATCGAAGTTAGTCCCGAGCGCGGCAAACTCAAGGCCCTGCTCTCCATTTTTGGTCGGGATACCCCGGTCGAATTGGAATTTAATCAAGTCGAAAAACAAAACTAAATCATGGCTAAAAAAGTCGTCGCAATTATTAAACTAGCTTTACCTGCCGGTAAGGCTAACCCTGCTCCTCCGGTGGGTCCTGCTTTAGGTCAACACGGGGTGAATATTATGGCGTTTTGTAAAGATTACAACGCTAAAACCGCCGATCAGGCTGGGATGATCATCCCTGTGGAAATCTCCGTTTTTGAGGATCGGAGTTTTACCTTTATCCTCAAAACTCCCCCCGCTTCCGTTCTCATCCGCAAAGCGGCCGGTGTGGAAAGAGGTTCCAACGAACCCAACAAGAAATTTGTCGCCACCATTACCCGCGACCAATTACGGGAAATCGCCCAAACTAAACTGCCCGATCTTAACGCTAACGACATCGAAGCGGCCATGAATATTGTGGCGGGAACGGCCAGAAATATGGGTGTCAAGATCTCAGACTAAATCTTATTTCGGGGAGAAGTTAAGCTTCGTTATTACCCAAGGAGCAACAAATCAGATGGTAAAAAAAGTTTCACGACGTTTGCGAGATGCCCAGGCTAAGGTAGAAAATAAAGCCTACGAGCCATTAGAGGCACTGACATTATTAAAGGAATTAGCGACGGCGAAATTCGACGAAACCGCCGAAGCTCATATTCGTTTAGGTATCGATCCTAAATATACCGACCAACAACTGCGGACAACGGTAAGTTTACCCAAAGGAACCGGACGCACGGTGCGAGTAGCGGTCATTACTCGCGGGGAAAAGGTACAGGAAGCGAACAACGCCGGGGCCGATATCGTTGGTTCGGAAGAATTAATCGAAGAAATCGCCAAGGGGATGATGGATTTCGAGGTGTTAATCGCCACCCCCGATATGATGCCGAAAGTGGCTAAATTAGGTCGTCAACTCGGTCCGCGGGGTTTAATGCCTTCACCGAAAGGGGGAACCGTAACCACGGATTTAACGGGAGCAATCTCTGAGTTTAAAGCGGGTAAATTGGAATTCCGGGCCGATCGCACCGGGATCGTTCACGTTCAATTTGGCAAAGCTTCTTTTAGTGCCGAGGATTTGTTAATCAATTTGAAAGCTTTACAGGAAACGGTGGACAGAAACCGGCCTTCCGGGGCCAAGGGGCGTTACTGGCGTACAGTTTACGTTTCTTCTTCTATGGGGCCATCGATTCAAGTGGATATTAGCGCGCTGCGGGATCTGAAATTAGCAGAAGGTTAATACAGTTATTTTTTCTGAAAAAGCCTCCAAGTAATTGGGGGTCTTTTTTTGGGATTTTATTTCCTTTTCAATAAGCTGCCCGCGCATTTAAATTGCTTGTTGAGATGGGGCAACAGGCACTCTTGCAAAAGGCAACAGTAAAGGGATTGGGGAAGATTCAGCTAATCTAAGGATAGGCGGTTAAAATGCGTCTTAGCTTACCTATTTCAAGCCAGAAAAGTTGGGGAAGACAAAAAATCTTCAAGTGGTTTTTCGCCAATGAGTTGTTTGCTGTAAGCAAAGTAACTTCATCTCATGAACAGAGAGTACAGGAGGAGCAGAAAGCCGAGATTTGAGATTTAATATCAGCCACAGGTAAAATCTCGGCAGTGCAGGATTAATTAGAGCTATAGCATTATTAATTCTTTTTTTCAGGGGTAATTTGTATTTATTCTTCAAGATGTTATTGCTTAAGAACTTACTTAGAGATTGGGAGTAGGAACTCTCTACATGGGATCTGACAAACTCTTGAATAGGAAAGTTTGTGTTAACTTTGTCAAGGGGTTGTAAAATCGCATTAACGTCTAGCTTGGTTAAGAGATTGTTGTCATGGACAGTTTGAAGCCATAGGGGTTCAGTGAAAATTTGACGCAATTTCAATCCTTGCTGAAATAGTTCAAAAACTTTATGATGTGACATTACCTTAGTCGTAATTATCGGGTCATTAATTCTCTCAATTAAGGAAATAAAGGTACTAGAAAGATATTGCCTTAAGAATAATCCGTCCTTACGCAGAAGATAGCCAAATGGGAAATTAATAAACTCAAAATCTTGCTCTCTAAAACTTTCTTGAGTGAACTTAATGTAATGGCGGTGGAAGGCATCATCACAATCTAAATTAGAAGTGATTAAAAATTCAGTATCTGGCTCTAGCCTTTTTTTGATAGCTTCAACCAAGAGAGGATGAAAATCGACATTTGGTTCAGTCAGTATTATACTTAGGCGCGGCCACTGGGAAAGTTCTTCAAAGGTTTTTTGATAAGAAATAGGAGTTTCTTTATCTACAAATACAAGCCATTGAAAGTTTTGATTGCTTTGATTATATACGCTAGGATAAGATACCTCTTGAAATATCTTAAGACGATTTTCAAGATATTGAGTGCCAAGAATGTATTCCCTGGGCTTGACTCCTATATCAACATTAAAAGGAGTAATGATAAAATGTTGGAATTTTGGCATATAATTTCCTCTAAATTAGGTTTTATTATGTAAATTTGACGAGATTGCTAAGAGGCTCATTTCTGAGAAATCTAAGTAATTGTTGCTCACAAAATTTCTCAATATTACTGGCTCTTTCGTGACAATGAGAAGCGACATGGGGAGTAATATAAAGACGAGGTGTTATCCATAATAAATCCTGAGAATCAGTGGGTTTAGGGCAGACCACATCTAAAGCCGCTCCTCCCAGATGTCCTTGTTTTAATAGCTCACATAAATCTTGAGTAACTAAGGTTTCACCTCGTCCGACGTTCACCAGAACAGCATGGGCAGGCAGATAGGATAAAACCCTTTTATTGAAAATATTTTGGGTTTCGGGAGTATTAGGCAAAGCTAAAAAACACCAATCTATATGAGGCAGTTCATCAAACCAAGAGTTATCATCGTATATTTTGGTAAAAGGCGGTAGTAGTTGGGCTATAGGTGTTTTTTTGACTCCGATTACTTCAATTCCATCCGAGGCCAGAATTTCTGCCACAGCCAGTCCGATGGAACCCATGCCAAAAACCATAGCTCTTCGAGGATGGGGTAGCCATTCAGAGGGCTGATGCCACATCCCTTTTGTCTGCTGTTGCCAAAAGTCAGGAAGTTTCCTGTTGATTGACCAAGCCATAGTAACTGCATGGCGAGCAATGGTATCAGCGGCCAAGGTCATATGTGTTAGAATTGCTCCTTTTCGTGCTAGTTCGTCGCAGGGCAAGCGATCTACTCCTCCTGCCGTTGATTGTACCCAGCGAAGGTTTTCAGCGAAAGGAAGGCACTGTCTTAGATATCGGTGTCCAAGTATGATTGCAGCTAGAGGCGATTGTTCAATAGCTTCCTGCTCGCTTCTGGCGACGACAACCTCGATTCCAGTTTGCATGGCCATGAGCCTTTGTCGATGCGCCAGACTTGGCTCATGGGTACTATACATTAAAAGGATACGCATATTTGAAAGCTCTATTATAATTAGAGTTTAGGCCATTTTTATGTCTTTACTATCAACTACTCTGTGTTTTAAAAGAGTTTCAGTCAACTTATTTTGATCCCTTAAAATTGCTGATTCACTTCGGAGGCAAGCGGCTTGCCATGCGTAGCGAATAGCTTGTATTTCGGCCACCATATCCCTGCCCTGAATGTCTTTTTTAAAAGAGCGCCTTAGAAAACTAAGCTTACATCCTAATCGGCTCATTTCTGCTAATAATTCAATGAAAGGTATGGGATATCCACCTGTAACCACAGTTACTCCTCCAAAGCCAACATCCTTATTAGCCAAAGTTTGATAAATATGGCTGACAGTACCATCAAGCAAAGCATTCCATATATAATTATCTCTGCGAGACACCATTAAATCGTTTAGGCCGATGTAAGCATAGTCCCAAGGCAAAAATTTCAACTTATCACAATCTTCAACTAATCTCTGGGTCTCAATTTGAATAATAGTTTTAGCTCTGCCATCCACTAAATCGATAAACTCCTGAACTTCTCTAGCATCAGAAGCCATCGGCAGCATAATAATCTTAGCCCCATTTTTGATCGCTTCTTCAATTTCAAACTTAGTGTGCAAGCCGAGGGAGTTGATTCTGACAGTGACTGAGATTTGTACTTGCGATGCTATTCTAGCAACATCTTCTGGCGTATCAAAATTGATCTCAGTAGAGTAATCTAGCTGTCGAGATTTCTTATTATGATTTTCCCAATCTATAATAATACTATCAACTCCTGACATCTCTGCTGTAGCAGCAAAATCAGGATCGGTAGTAAACAAAAAAAGCATGAGTGATGTTTTCATAAAAGGTTCTTCGGTTTGTGTTATGTAATGGACGGGGGTTATAAGAGATGGAACCCTTATAGAGAAAGACATTGGACGATTTTTGTCAATTGTTTTTGATCTAGAGCGAGCTAATCAGTTAAATCTTTTGCCAGATAAGGATTTAGTCGATTTATGCCCCCCTATCGAACCATAACAAGTAACGAAGAGCCTCATAAAATAAACACTATTCATGAATTATGATGTGAAATGCCCATGCTACCTTATCACAAAATTGGCCAATTGTCAATAGCGTTTTAGATGCGCTCACCCTGAGCCCTCGTAATTTTGCCTTCTTGAGACGAGTAGCACTTAACGCTCTTAACCAAGAATCGACTTACCGACGTAGTATGGCACAAAAAATTAAACGGGAGGCCATGGATAATAACTATATGATGCCTGTGCTGAGAACCTTTTGTCAAGCCTAATTGAGGTGCTCTTACCCTGAAAATTTTGGTAATGATTTGGTAGTAGTTGGTCAAATAGTTCCCTCCTCAAGAGTGATGGTAATCCTCTTTTAACCTTGAACATCAATCTTTATCTTTATTTTCAACTATTCTAAGATCATTGATTTTCATTTTTGGGTTCTTCTATAATCAATACAGCATGATATTGTCCTTCTTTTAAATTTGAGGGAACTTGTACGGTTAATTGACCTTCGTTGTTAACGAATGCTGCAACTTCAATGGTTTTCATGTTAACATATCTCTCTTCATTTTCTGCTATAATCTTAATAGTAGAAGCATCCTTATCTCCTAAAGAACGAGCATACTTTCCTCTCACTGCACTTTTTAAATGAGACTCCGTTAAAACCTCAGAATAATCATCTAACATTTCGTCATCTTTGAGGGGATCATTGATTACTTTGTTCGTAGATTTTTCTTTCATGTTTAGTTACTCTCCTAGCACTAATGATTCTGATGTTTCCTTGTCTTTCAGTATGAACAACTAAAAGCAAGCGGTTTTGACTAGAATAACCAATTGTCAAAAAACGATCTTCTAAGATTGAATGAGTGGGATCATCTAAAGTCAAAGAATAGGTATCTTCAAAGACAGTTTTAGCCTCATTAAAAGAAATATCATGTTTTCTCAGATTTGTCTTAGCTTTGTCTTCATCCCATTCAAAATTAGCCGCCATTATCTTGATTATAGACAATAAATAAAATAAAGTGGGAAAAAAATCCCCCACCTTACTATGGTAAACCTTATCCTTTCGGGATCGCTCTATGATTAGCAACAGGATTAGAACAAAAGAAACAAAAACAATATCCTTAAGTAGGTAGGCGTTAAAAATTATCAGACACCCCCCTTATCAAGGATAGGGTTGATTCATGAATCAACCCTACCTTATCAAGGGGGGTAGGGGGGATCGAACCTAAAATCAATTTTTAATTTAATTATAACCAGCTACTTATGCTTGATTCAGATTGGGAAACCACAAAAGCACGAAGAACCACCACAGACGACCAAAACAAGAACGAACTGAACAATTAATGAATGCTTGTTTCCCTCATCTTTCTGGTGCAATTGATTGGGAATGCCGGGCCGATCGCACCGGGATCGTTCACGTTCAATTTGCTAAAACTTGCAAAGGCATCCAAGGGATTGGGGGTGTTTTTTTAGCTTGATCGCCCGATTGATATAGAATCAAAAGGCTACACTCAAGATTAATCGCTTGAATTATTCTCTTGTATCTGTTCTTAGAGCCAGCGTGTGGATTGTAGATTCCCCTAATACCCGTATTTTAGCCCCTTGTGCGATCGCTCTTGGTAACTTTGATGGTTTGCACCTAGGTCATCAAACCGTCCTACAGCCAATTTTTCAGGATGACCCCGCTTATCCCACCGTTGTTAGTTTTACTCCCCACCCGCGAGAATTTTTTACGGGAGAAAAATGGCAATTATTAACTCCTCTAGGGGAAAAGGTGGAGGTTTTAGAGAATTTAGGCGTTAAACAATTAGTTTTACTGCCTTTTTCGGCTCAATTAGCTTCCCTGACTCCCTTGGCTTTTATCAAACAGATTTTAGTAGAAAAATTACAGGCTAAATCGATCAGTGTTGGTCAAGATTTTCGCTTCGGTTATCGTCGTCAAGGTACAGCCGAAGATTTATTACAGATCGCCTCTCAATTTAATATTAAAGTCGAGATTGTTGGTTTGAAAAACTGTGGGGCGGGTCGGATTAGTAGTTCCCTAATTCGTCAAGCTTTGGCAGCAGGAAACGTTGAGCAAGCTGGGCAAATGTTAGGTCGTCCCTACAGTTTAACCGGTCGTGTGGTCATCGGGCAACAGCTAGGCAGAACATTAGGTTTTCATACCGCTAATCTACAGGTTCCCCCCGATAAATTATTGCCGCGACTGGGGGTTTATTGCGGTTGGGTGCATCTTGATGGTTCTCGCTTACCGGCAGTTATGAATATCGGTTATCGTCCCACGATTGAGGGAAAAACTATCAGTGTGGAAATCCATTTATTGGATTGGTCGGGCTATGTATATGATCGCATTTTAACGATGGATTTAGTGCAATTCCTGCGACCAGAACAGAAATTTAATTCTCTCGATCGATTAAAAAATCAGATCGAGATAGACTGCGATCAATCTCGATTAATTCTAACTTCTGTAACTGACAATTCCTAATATTTTTGGTATTCTCTTTCCACTTTACCCACCGCTTTCAATAAAGGAGAATCGAGGGAATCGATCCAATCAGCTACTTCTCGCGCTAATCCTAGGGTAACAATGCCTTGAGACGGTGGTAATTGACCAGCTAACGCCTGACTTTTGATGGTTTTCAGGACAGAAATTAAACCCTCAATCTGAGTCAATATTTCTGTTTCCCGCATCTGTTCGGCCACGGTAATAGCTTGGTCAATTGATTGAACTAATTCCCTTATTTTCGTTTCCATAATATTCTAGTGACACCAAAGAGATGTAAGCGTTAGTCCTCGCCCCTCTCCCCATTGTATATTGGCATCTCGCGAGTCTTTAATAAAAGTTTGCTGACCACCACCGTGATAACAATAAGGTGGATTCTGGGGGGCGACAATTCCTTGATAAACCGTTGTTCCCGCCGGCAAAGTCACCGATACTACTTTGGTCGCTTGATTGGGAGGATTCCACTTTTGATCGAGGGCTAAATTTCTGATCGCCTCCACATTGGTGGCATATTCATCCGTGGTCAGAAAACGACCTTTTTTGCTATTTTCGTCACTATAATAACGGAAAAAAGTCTGGGGTTTTTCTAGGGTAACTGCCTGACATTCACTATTGCGAAAAGTGATGGCAATATCTGGAGGAAGAGGACAGGAAGGAGCCTGATCTTGAGCCAATATTTTCCGAGAATTGAAAGTAAAATTTTCGGGTAAACTATTGGTTAATGTACTGGCAGCGATTCCTAAAACAAGACTAAAAACGAGCGAACTGGCTTTCATCTTCACTGATTAAGAGAAATTCTTCTCGATTTTACCGTACTGAACCGACTTAAAATCTTGATTTCGCCCACTGGCAACAATTCTTAACTAATTTTCTCCCTGCTCGCCACCCTAACCCCGATTAGCTCCCTAGTAGGAAATTTCCCGCCATTGTCTGTCAACTTTCCTCGCTAGTGTGGGCAAATTAGGAAAAGAATCGTTAAGATCAAAAAAACTTAACATTAATCTTCTTGACAAAATCCCCCATTTGTACTATGAGAGACGCTATTGATATTTTGATGGAAAATTTGAGCCAGAGCATCGTCGGCCAAACCGAATCGATTCGCATTGTGCTGGTGGCTTTACTCAGTGGTGGCCACGCTCTCCTCGAAGATGTCCCCGGAGTCGGCAAAACTCTCTTAGCTAAATCCTTAGCGCGTTCAATTAACGGTCGTTTCCAACGGGTACAATGCACCCCCGACCTCCTTCCTAGTGATATCACGGGAACGACGATTTGGAACCCCAACAGTCGCGAATTTGAATTTATCCCCGGCCCCGCTTTTGCTAACGTCCTCTTGGCCGATGAAATCAACCGGGCCACCCCGCGCACCCAATCGGCACTTCTAGAAGTCATGGAAGAAAAACAAGTTACCGTCGATGGAGAAGCGCGGCCGGTCCCCCAACCCTTCTTTGTTATCGCCACCCAAAATCCGATCGAATATCAAGGCACTTTTCCGCTTCCAGAAGCGCAAATGGACCGTTTTGCCGTTTGCCTGAGTTTGGGTTATCCCAGCGCCACAGAAGAACTAAAAATGTTACAAAGACAGCATTCTCAAGAGACGGTTAAATCCCTAGAAGCTTGTATTTCCCTAGAACAGGTGGGAGAATTGCAAAGATTAGTTAGTCTGGTCCGGGTAGCTCCTGCTTTACAGCAATATATCGTCGATTTAGTCCGCGCTACCCGTGATCACGAAGATATTAGTTTAGGAGTCAGTCCCCGGGGTTGTGTGGTTTTGCAAAAAGCAGTTCAAGCTTACGCTTTCCTCGAAGGTCGCGATTATGCTATTCCCGATGATGTTAAGTTTATTACTCCCTACGTCTTCTGCCATCGTCTGATTCCTAGTCACGGTCGTCAAGCTAAAGCTATCGTGGAAAGACTTCTACAATCGGTGGCGATCGAGGATCGCATCTATGCTTAAATTTCAGTTATCGATGAATGGTAAGTTACAGGGTATTTCTAAATTCTGCCAAATTGGTAGAGCCGATCCATTAATTGCTAGTATTGCCTTAGCTAACTCAAGGCTGGGGTAAAAACATTTAGTGAGTCCACGGAAAATCTGCTCTCAGGAGAAAACAATGTTTTGTTCACAGTGTGGAACCAAAAGTGGACATCTCTAAAAATTATCACCCGATCACAGCTTGCTTTTATGTTCTGTACTAATCAAGCAGTTCGATAACGGAAATGTATGTCTATCGTTGCTAATTCAATTTCAATGATCGTTCCCTTCCTCCTTGCTAGAAAAGCGATCGCCCGATCTTGTATAGGCTAGATTAAGTTTCTGTAAAATTACCTCTCTGAATGCGATCATCAATCAATTTTGATACCACGGAAGTATGTAATTTTTAGAAGCTCTAACAAACCCTTTTTGGTTGTTATATTCAACCATCAGCCATAAACCACTATTGCCAAAACCAACATGAAAAACTTTCGGTCTTTGAGAACTAGAGTCAACCAGACTTTTGATCACTGTATTTATAGGGATAGTGGTGATAGGCGGTGAGCCTGTACCAACAGAAGGACGTAAATTCAAATCAGTCAAGGTTTTAAAGTTTGGCGCATTGATAATCTCCCAAACCTCAACATCATTTTCACCGGCCTTTTCTTGCATTTCTTCCTGCGTCATGGAGTAGGTTACGTCACCAAAATATTCTCGAAAGACTTCTAGACCCACAGATTGAATTTCATCAAAAGAGGATGGGATAGGTCGTGTAGCAGTTGATTTTGGAAAAACCAGGTACTCAACTCCAAATTCGATTCCACTAATAATCTCAGTTTTACCAGCATTCCAAGGGTTTTCTCCCAATGCTTCAACCAGTTTGATCGAGCCTTCACCAATTTTATCGCTAGGTCCTTGATCAGCATAAATTGCCAAGATTTCCTGTCCTTGCCAACGGACAAGAGCTAAGTCTCCTAGTTTACAAGTTACACCGGAGACTGAAGCAAAATTTCCGGGTAAAACATAATAGGGAATGGTTTCTGCATTGACATACTCAGCATCTCCTCGCCAACCATTGCTCTTGCGGAGAGATGTGGGAAGTTGACCATATTTGGGATCAATCTGGGTTGCGCGAGGTGAACCATCAGCATCCGTATCCATATCAGCTTTGATGTAAACAGCACCGTTACTGAGTATCTTGATGCGTGATTGAGTTGGTTTATAGGAATGGGAAATACTTCTTCCTGCTTGTATAGCAGAAACAATTTTATCTGACCATAACTGAGACATATTGACTTTCTCCCAAGGATAAAAGATAATTTTAGTTTGACATTAAAAACCGACTAGATTTACTCGCATTTAAAATATCTACCTTCTTTATCTTCAGACTTTTGTTTACACCAATCGTTAAAATTAATTAAGTAGGTGGGTGGAATTAAATATAAGATGAACGTAGGTTAAATTGAAGCATGAAACCCAACGCCCGCAAGGATTACGCTACCGCCAACCCATCCTTTTTTCTCTTCATTATTATTCATAATTCATCCCCTCTATCTTACTACTTAATTTCAGAACACTTACACCACCTTATAAGTTTGATGGCTCTCTTGATTACTGCGGACAAAATGTTCTACCATAATAAACAAGAGAGCCGCTTTGATTATGCAGGTTGCAGTTCAGCAATAACCGTTGACGCAATCGCATAAGCCGCTTCGGTAGATAGTTTTTCGGCTTCTGCTCGTGTATCAATGGCATCTAAAAAGTAACTCTCACACAGAACACAAATCGGACAATTCGTGTCTTCAGACTCCGAGAGAACGGTTACACCATTTTCCATTACACCAAAATCCCTTTGTCCAATTGCATTAGCAACCGAAGTCGAAAGTTTTTTGGCAAAAGCGATCGATTTTGGTTTAGCTTTGGTTGGGTGAACCATTACACAAGTGTAGTGAGGTTTTCTGTCCGTAGCATTGTGATGCAAACTCAGAAACATGGAATGATCTGCGGCTTTTTGTCCGATCAGATCGCGCGGATCGCTTGCTGGATCGAAAATCTCGGCTGAAATGCTTGCTTTATCTAGTTCCGCTTTCACGATCTTGGCTTGCAAAAGATTCATCTCATATTCAGGAGTCCCATCTTTTGCATCAGTACCTGAATGGATGGGGGAATGACCAGGATCAATTAAAACAGAAGCTGGACGAACAGAAGGATGGTCCATAATCTGATTCCAAGTCCGTTCATCTACTATCCCTGTTACTTCAGACTCCCCTAAATGATCCCGTTGGAAATTTTCAACAGCCTGTTTGGTTTTGGGTCCAAAAATCTTGTCAACCCGACCACAGTTAAAGCCAATTTCATTAAGTTTGGCTTGTAATTGTCCAACTTGTAACCCTTGACTGCCTACTTGTAATAACATAAACTTGTCTCCTCCAATCTCTCGTAAAAGTTTTTGTGCTTCTGGATAGCATCGATTCATGATGTAGTCTGCATAGCTAACATCATGAGAATCTTCAAAATAAGGACAATAAATCGGTCCGATATAGCTTAGAAAAGAACGAGCATCTTTTAAGATTTTAGGATCGCGTTCATACACCTTGGGGTAGGGAATCCAGTCTTCATCTTTACGGAAGTAGAACTTCTTCCAAACATCTATCCCTGTTTCATAGGTATCAAATTTGAAAAACCAATCACCGCCTGGTGGGTCTGGTTCACTGTCAGTTTTATACCAGAATTTTTCAGCACCAGGAACTGCTATTGATTTCCGATATTTCATGCCGTTCATATTTTTATAACGGCTTAAATCTGTTGTCCCTCGACCACTTTCTAAAATGGATTGAGCAATAATTAATGGACGTTGCCATTCAAACTCAAAGTCAGCTCTTTCAACTGCTTTAATAAAGTCTTGCCAACTCATAAATACCTCCTTTAAAGTATCAATTCTTGCCCAATACGGCGGATTGATGTTTGTTCTGGTACATTCTCCACGCCGAAAGGCTTATCCAATCAGGATTTGTCTGTGCCAGATGGATAGAGGAACCGACGTATATAGCGGTTTTCAGTCTAATGAGGTATAGTAAATCCCTTGATAGATAGGCGTTTCAGCGTTTCAATCGGGACTCACTTCTGTGAAAACCGCTATAGATGAAGCAGTTAGGAAATCGCGCCAAGCGCAGAACAAACTGGGAAACGATCTAATTTAATTATCTCTTGCTTTGCCCACCGAGAGATGGTACGATGGAAGGTTTGTGATTTTTCTTAATAATCCCCCTCGCCTACGCCTACACGAGCTTCAAATACCCTTCAGAGCAGCCCTATCCGTAATTTGGAATAACTCCTCAACCTCGCGGCAGTTGGCAGCACTGACATCGCAGCTTTGAGAAGTTGTCAATAAATTGATATTGACAACTATTGTCTGTCTTGACTCAATATTGCGATTATTTGGCCAGCAAGCGGCAGAATCTTGCCATTTCTATCCCTAGCACCAGACATTAATTATTGAACCCCTAGAGGAGAGAATTGCCACGATCAAAACCCCTAGCGGGGGAATAACAACGACTAGCAATTAAACCCAAAACTAACCACCAGAGGGTACTAACTTGGGGACGATACCAAACCGTATCAAAAAAACCGTGGGCAAGAATTCCAGCCATAGCGGCAATTGCCCCGATTAACCAAAAGCCTTGACTATCCATTTTATCCCGTAAAAGTTTAATTTGATGGATGCCTTGGCCGATAGTTGTGACTAATAACCAGAGGAAACAGGTAAAACCAATGATTCCCGTTTCTACCATGATTTCTAATAGCACAGAATAGGCACTTAAAGCCGTGTATTTTGGCTTCATGAATAGGGGGTAAATTTTCTTAAAAGCATCATTACCCGGTCCGATGCCCAAAAGTGGATAGGTTTGAATCATGCGGATAACTGCATCCCAAACATTAATCCGAAAGTTATTACTACTATCTTCCCGGCCCGCAAAAATACTCATCACCCGAATTCGCAGCGGTTCCACCAATAAAATCGCCCCTAAAACCACCACGGCTAAACCCCCTAAAACTAAGGGTAAAAGCCATGTTTGCCAAAATAACGGTAGATAACTTTTGAACCAATAAAATAATAGCAATAAGAAGACAATTCCTAAGACCATCAAACCAATCCAACCGCCACGACTCTCGGTAAAAAATAAACAAGCGGCATTGGCTAAAGTTAGTAAAGCCGCTAAAATTTTCGGTAGCCATCCCTGCCACACAAACAAGGCTGCACCGCTAAAAGCAATACCAGGGAATAAATAACTAGCTAATAAATTAGGATTACCGAGATAACTATAAACCCTAGTATCTCCGGCTAATTCTGAAGTGGGATCGTTCCAAGTTGCTAACTGTTCCGCACCAAAAATTTGCTGACGAATGCCGTAGATGCTGACTGCTAAGGCGGTTAAAACTAAAGTAGTCAGAATCCAATTTGTTAGGCGTGGTGAGCGCATGATTCGGGCGGTAAAGGCAAAAAAGATGAGATTGAGAGTTAATTTAATTAATCCTTCCAAGGCTGCGGTTTTAACGGGAGAAAAAGCCGTAGAAACCGTGGCAATTCCCCAATATAAAAGTACCAAAAGATGTATGGGTGTCACCCCAATTTTGCCTTCATCCACAAGGGTTAAGAGTAGCCAATAACCCGCTATTGCTAACAGCAAAAAACCGATTTGACTGGTGGAGAAAAACGGCGCAGTGGCGATAAGGAGAGAGATTAACAGCGCACCCATCATTTCTGTCCACTCCACAAACCGGCTACCCTGTCGCCATTGACTAAAAAGGCCGACGAAACGATGCAGATAGCTATATTTTGACCAAGAAGCGGGGGAAAAGTTCAATAGGGTGATTTGTTTCCATAAAGCATTCATAGGGTTTTTAGTTGCGGTTGTCACCATCACACTTTGATTAAGATACCGATTGTATCTTAATTGTTGACTCTTGGGAGCCAAAAGAGTTTCAGTCTGGTGTCTTAGGACAGCTTCACACAGTCAAAACCTAATAGCATAACCAGTCTAAGCGTGGGGTGAACGTAAAGCTTGACCTAAACGAGTTAAGCCTTGGGAACAGTCAAAACGATCGAGATGTACTTCAATAAATGATAGGCGATCGATGTTACCCTGGGCAATCGATAAAGCCTTTTCTAATTCCCCTTCTGTCCTGACTTGACAACTCCAACTTTCCCCGTTAAATACTGCTGGTAATTGGTGATATTTCCACGGTTGTAGATCATTATAAATATTATCCTGAATTACCCGCTCGATCGTGTAACCGTCGTTATTAATTAAAAAGATAATTGGATTGAGATGGTGACGGATAATTGTCGAAAGTTCTTGGGCGGTCATTTGAAAAGCACCATCACCCACAAAGACGATAGGACGAGTATTTGGTGCGGCAAAAGCTACTCCTAAACAGGCGGGAATTGAATAACCAATGGATAGATAAAATGCTTGACCGATAAAGTCGGTTTTTTGGGGCATTAATAAATCAATTGTGGCAATAATTGCGTCCCCTGTATCAGAAATAACAAAAGATTCTTGAGCGATAAAATGATTCATTCGCTCATAAAAACGAGCATTAGTTAATTTTTGCTCTGCCACGGCGATGAATTCTAAATTCTTCAATTCGGCCGCAGGTTTAATCTCTAGGGTAGCCGCTTCTTTGTGACTTAGCTTATTAATTAAACCCTCGATAAAATCCCCTAGGAATACTGGTTGATAGAAGTGATGTTTAATCTTTACTTTCTCGGAATTGGCATTAATCAAATTATTGGGATTTAAATTAGCCGTAAATCCCCCTAAATTCATATCGGACATGATCGCCCCTAAACAGAGGACACAATCGGCATTTTCCACCCGTTGACTAACGTATTCGCGACTTAATGCCCCCACATAAGTGCCGATAAATTGCGGCTGCATTTCCGAAATTGACGACTTACCTAAAATAGTGGTGGCTAAGGGATAACCCGTTACTTCTAAAAGTTTCAGCAACTTATCCTGGAGTTTAAACCGATGGAATTCTACCCCTGCTAAAATAATTGGTTTTTCCGCTTTTTCTAATAAAAAAGCCGCTTCTTCAATGGCTTCTTCTAAAGCGGCGGCATCCGTGAGATTATCGGTTAAATAAATTGGCTTTTCTGAGGGGATACAGGGACGATAGACTAGATCCCGGGGAATTTCGATATACACGGGACGTTTGTGATGCAAACAAGCGGCTAAAGTTTGATCGATTTGACTGGCTGCTTGGGCAGAATTAGTGAGAATAACCGAGGCAACCGTGACTTTTTCCATGATGGACAATTGCAGATTATAATCGCCCGTGGTGTGGTGTAATAATAAATTATCCCGGCGAATCGAGCGATCGGAAGCCCCACTAATTACCACCAGGGGAACTCTTTCAGCGTAAGCACCGACCACAGCATTAACCAGGCTAAATCCCCCGACTCCGTAGGTGACACAGACAGCACCCATCCCTTTGACTCGCGCGTAGGCATCGGCGGCATAACCCGCGTTAAGCTCATTACAGGTGCAAACTAATTCGATCGGACTTTCCACCAAAACATCCATCAAATCGAGGACATAATCCCCCGGCACGCCAAAAATATGATTAACCCCTAAACTATGGAGACGCTGGAATAAATATTCGCCGATGGTGATCATAGCAATTTTCTCCCCTATGTTGGCACTTTCACGCCGATCATAGCGATTTTTAAAAAAATAAGCTAATGTCCAGTAATGAACTAGAAAGTAAAAATCAGCAGACTCTAATTATATCTAGACCCTGGTGATCAATGCTATAGTATAGAGTCTGGGGTTTTTCTCTTGGGTATAAAAAATATCTGCGGTACTTTTTCAGGTATAATTTTCACAGGAGATTCCCTAAAACTTTCGACTTAACTAAGGCTGAATATTAATGATTTTTACTGAATTAGTTTTGCAAAATTTCGGCCCCTACGCCGGTCGTCAAGTGATTAATTTACGTCCCGAAAAAGATAATAATCCCTGTCCGATTATCCTTTTGGGAGGTATGAATGGGGGCGGTAAAACTACTTTAATGGATGCGATTCGTTTGGCTTTGTACGGTGCGCGGGCGAAGTGTTCTACTCGCAATAATTTAAGTTATGCCGAGTTTCTCAGTCAAGCAGTTAATAATCAAGCTTCTCTCATCGATCAAGCTAGAATTGAACTGGCTTTTGAACATCTGGTTAATGAACAATGGCGACAATATCGTATCGTTAGATACTGGACAAAACAGCCTAAAGATGGTAAGGATACCCTCGGTATTTTAGATGAAGATTGGCCCGATCCTGCCTTAGCTAATACTTGGGATGAATATATTGAAACTTTATTACCTTTGGGTATTTCTAACCTGTTTTTATTTGATGGGGAACAGGTGAAAGAATTGGCAGAACAGGATGTACCTCCTGACAGTGTTAAGGATTCGATGCAGACTTTATTAGGGTTAGAATTAGCGGAAAGATTAGCCGTTGATCTTGATATTTTAGCTAGTCGCAAGCGCCGGTTATTAGCGGCAGAAAATGAACTGGCAACTATTGAAGCTATCGAGAAAAAATTAGCCCAGTACCAAGAAGATTTAGAATTGGCTCGGCAAGAGATGGAAACTCAACAAAAAAATTTAGATTTGGTTAGAAATGATTTTGATGCAGTCTCGGATAAATTTCGCATTGATGGCGGAAAAATTGCCGCCGAAAGAAGTCAATTAGAGAGCAGAAAAAAGGATTTAGATAAAAAGCTAGATAACCAGAGAGAATATTTAGGTCAATTAGCGGGGGAATTTTTACCATTAAAGTTAATTTTTCCTCTCCTAGAAGCGGCTAAAATTCAGGGAGAAAAAGAGCTACAATTTCAATCAGCTAAAGTCGCTCAATCGGTTTTAGAATCCAGAGATAAAAAGTTACTTGCTTATTTAGAACAACTGAATTTAACTTTAGAACAATTAGAGAATATTAGAGAATTTTTACAGCAAGAAAATCAGTTTTTAGCTGAGGATAACGATTCTTTGATTACTCCTTACTTAGATTTAGACGAGGAGGCGATCGAGTTATTAAACCGAGTCTTAACCCATCAATTACCAACACAAATTAACCTTGCTCATCAAGCAATAGAACAATTAAGAAATCTGGAAGCTGACTTAGATAATTTAGAGCGAGAATTAGCAGTAGCAGCCTCTCCCGAAGAATACGAAACCCTGAGTAATAACTTAAAAACCGCTCAGAAAAAGTATCTAAATGCTCAAGGGGAATACGAGCAAAGCCACAAAAATTATGAGGAAATCAAAAAGAAAATTGAGAAAACTAAAAAAGAATTATTTGCCTATAGTGAGAAAGCTTTAGAATCCCAAAGTAACGAACATATCGTTAATGCTATTGTCAAAGCACAGCAAACTTTAAAAGTATTTAAAGAACGCTTAACTTTAAAAAAATTAAATAGATTAGAGGGAGAAGTGGCGGAATGTTTTCGTTATTTATTGCATAAGTCCGATCTCGTGCAGAAAATAGCGATCGATGCTGATACTTTTGGTCTATCTCTCTTTGGTCCCGATGGACAAAATGTGCCTAAACACCGTCTTTCTGCTGGAGAAAAACAACTATTAGCGATCGCTTTTTTGTGGGGATTAGCGCGAGTTTCCGGACGAGATTTACCCATCGCTATCGATACACCACTGGGACGTTTAGATTCTTCCCATCGCCATAATTTAGTTGAACGTTATTTTCCCGCTGCTTCCTCTCAAGTCATCCTCCTTTCTACCGATACAGAAATTGGACAAAATGAGCTACTCTTATTAGAAGAACAGGAAGTAATCGCCCGAAAATACCTGCTAGAATACAATTCCCAACAACGTCAAACCACTATTCACCCCGATCGTTACTTTTGGTAAGATTATGACCGAGATAAATTCCCACAAAATTATCCCACAACAGGATTGAGAATGACTAACTATTTTATCATCAGTCAGAGCGAGGTAAAATTATAAATTATGGAATCACCGATCGAACGTTTTCGACTATCTCAAACCGCCAAAGATAGCCTAATAAAATTAAAACGCTACACCAAAATTGACCAATGGAATATCCTCTGTCGTTGGGCTTTTTGTCGTTCCCTTGCTGAACCGAGTCTCCCCTCTCCCGTTCCCATTCCTGCCGATAGCAATGTAGAATTATCTTGGAAAGTATTCGGGGGAGAAATGGCCGATATTTTCTTAATTGCTCTCAAACAACGTTGTCATCAAGACGGATTAGGAACCGATAAAGAAACTCTAACTCAACAATTTCGCTTACATTTACATCGCGGGATCGGTTATCTTGCTGGGGATACCAAGCTAAAAAAAATCGATAATTTAATCGAATTAGAGAGAGAAAGTCTCAGAGAATCTTAATCAAGAATGATCTGTTTTCAGGGGGAGCGCATCTCAAACGCTATTGACAATTGGCCAATTTTGTGATGGTATAGCAGTTTTCCTCAGGATGAGGCATGGGCAAGGGGCTTAAGCCCCTTGTTGGCAAAACTTGTCGATACCTCAGTAACGTGAAAAGCGCTATATTTAAAAGAGAGCGGCTATCGGGGGATGAGAAAAAATGGAAAATTTAATCGAGGAAGCACTAAGCCATCGAGCGATTAATCATCCGTATTTACTGGCTTTAGAAAAAGGAGAATTTCAACATACTGATGAAGTTCTCAAAGACTTTGCCAGTCAATACGGAGCTTATAGTGACTGGTTTTCCCGTTATTTAACAGCAGTAATATCAAAGCTAGAAAATCCCACTCATCGAAATCATCTGCTGGAGAACTTAGCTGAAGAAAACGGACATCTACACGATGAAGATCTGGAAGCAATCCGTAAATTGGGGATTAAAGACGAGTGGGTACAGGAAATTCCTCACCCACAGTTATTCAAGCGTTTTCAAGAAGCTATGGGAGTAGATAGCACGCAAACGCCTTGTGTTGAAGTGGAAATCTGGCGTGAATCATTCCTATCGCTGCTCCAGAATGGAAGCTCACTCCAAGCTATTGGAGCCATAGGTTTAGGGACTGAATCTGTTGTTAAATTTATCTACAAACACATTATTGAAGCGATCAAAAAACATACATCATTATCCTTGCAGCAATATGTATTTTTTCCTTTACATACAGAAGTGGAGGATGAACACAGCTTAACTTTAGTTGAGATTGCTAAAGAATTAGCCAGTGAAAGCGAACAGGCTGTTCTGGAATTACGGAAAGGAATGTTAAAAGCCTTAAATCTACGTGCTGCTTACTGGGACAATATGTATGAACGTGCGTTGGCGCTAGATAAATCTTTGACATCATCAGACCAACTCAAGATTGTTACGCTTTTCACTAAAATGATTAAAGGCAAAAAGCTGTCTAATCAGGAACAGGAACTTTTATTGCATCAAATCAATGACGTGCGTATTGGATTGACGGAAGACTTATCTACTGTTCCAGTGGAAAAACTACTACCCGGATTGAGTTTACTTTTGCTATACGGGATGCAAAGGGAAAAGCACAGGGAAGAAGTTCTGAACCTGTTAAATTGGCTTGAAAATCCATCTGATGAATGCCAATGCTCTCAAACAATATTAAGGCTTGCATCACAACTTTATCATGATTTTCAAACAGTGCGACTGGGAGTATTGACTCAAAAAATTAATGAACAAAAAAGCTTGACTCATGTGCAAGAAGGTAAAGAGCTTATTTCAACAATCAGCGCCAGCAACTTAGAAGCCTTATACAACAATAAGGTTGATAAACTCAATATTGACTTTAACGTATTTCGCCTACCATTTGATCTAGAAGTTTTAGATCCACGCCTAGTTATAGTCAAGCCAGGAAAAGCGAATGAAATGCACAGACACGCACATGAAACCGTATTTGTATTTCTTCAGGGTCAAGGAAAAGTTATTGTTGATCAATACGAAAACGAGGTCGAACCGGGTACTTTTGCTGTTATTCCCCGTTGGTGTGTGCATCAATCTGTGAACTTAGGAGAAGAAGAGCTAATTTTTCTGGCGATAGCTGATTTTGGATTAACTGGTAAAAGTTTTATGGGTAATTACTTACACAGTGCTAGACTAAAACAAAATTAGTGCAAATTTTATCACGTTAGATAGGTATGAAAGCAACACAAGAAACCAAAAAACTTTACGACGAAAGCGCAGCAGACTGGAAACGAGTAGAACCGATTTTGCTTTCTGATTACTCCGCACGTCCCTTTGTCATTGATTTATGTGAACCGATTGTCAACAAGAATATATTAGATCTAGGCTGTGGGGAAGGTTATGTAGGAAGAGAGTTAATTAACCGAGGCGCTCAATATGTTCATGGGATTGATATTTCATCGCAAATGATCGAGCAGGCCTTGATTCAAAAAAACGAGCATCAGATTACTAATGCTTCCTATGAAGCTGGTGATATTCGTGATTTTGCGGTAACTGAGTCCGAACAATACGATTTAGTTCTGGCTATGTTCCTGTTCAACTACTTAAATGTTTCAGAAACTATTAGCACGATGCAGAAAGCCTACCAACTTTTAAAGTTGGGTGGATATTTCCTGTTCGCCGTCCCCCATCCCTCTTTACCTTTTCTGAAAAAAGATAAGTTTCCCTTTTATTTTAAACCGAAAGCTGGCTATTTTTCCGGACGCGATCAATTATTCCCCGGTGAGATTTGGCGCAGAGATAGAAAAGCCGTCGCCGTGCAATGTGTTCATAAAACTATGGAAGATTACTTCACATCTCTTCGTTTAGCAGCATTCACAAAAATGCCAGAAGTTTATGAACTAAAAATTAATCAGGAACATTTAGAACTAGACCCAGAATTTTTTACTCCGCTCATTGACCTTCCCCTTCACGTTGCTTTCAAAATTCAAAAATGATTATACCGATTTCTGATCCTAATATTTCATTACTGACTTGGAAAAAATTGCCTGATCCTTCTCAACTATTTTTTCATTTACCAGAATCATTAGTCTTAGATTTACTGAAAACAAGCAATCAGAGATGGCTTGACAAACCCAACGAAATAGGACGGGAAACAGTCAATAAAAATCTTGATTTTTTCCTACCATTTCGTGAGAAATTGCTCCAGGAACCAGGCATAATTATTTTCCGATTAGAACCGGAATTAACAGAAACGGAAATGCGGTTAATTTATGCTTTTATTTCTCGCATTTTTGGACTGCTAAACCACCGCTATGGCTATTTTTTTGATGTAATCGATCGAGGAATGGATTACACTAAAGAAGCTATACCCGTTTCGATGACGAATGCAGAAACTGGCTATCATACCGATAGTACAGCCAAAAACTACTTCCCTGATCTTGTTGGCTTACTGTGTCTTGCTGCTGCGGATGAGGGAGGAGATTCCCTTGTAGTAAACGCCGCCAATTTGTATCAATATTTCTGGCAAAACCATACAGATCTAGTTCCCTATCTTTACGAACCTTTGGCGCGGGATGTGATTACACCTGGAGAGATTAATTCTCAAGAAGCTATTCAAAAGAATAATTTCCCCTTATTCTCAGCCGATTCTCAGGGTCTGGTTTTTCGTTATATGCGGTACTGGATTGAAGTCGCTTACTCCAAACTGGAAATAGTGCAACCGGAAGCTATCACAAAAACACTTGACATCATCGACAACTTTTTTTCAGAACCGGAAAATACAGTCCGCTTCAAAATGAAAAAAGGTGATGTATTTTACCTTAATAATCGCTTTTTATGCCACAATAGAACCGCTTTTAAAAATTCAGGAAAACCTCGACAAATGGTGCGTAGTTGGATTAACTTTTAAACAAAATACGTCCCAGCGAGAAAGTGAACCGGTGAAGGTACAGAGTACTAAGTAGTCGTGCAAAATTAATTTCCTAGTCGAGACAGGAGACAGGAGACTCCCAGACAGGAGACTCCGAGACGGGAGACTCCGAGACGGGAGACAGCTATTAGGGATCGGATTTGAGTTTTCAGTTCACTGTTTCCTCACACCAGAAGTCTGACGGAGTAGTGGCTTAGATGTGTAATTAATTTTGCTTAGGTACTTATGACCTCAACCTCCTTGTCACCCCTTCAGTGGTTCAAACTCACCTTAAAAAACTTTTGGTCGGCCTAAAGTAGTGATATAGATAACTGCTTCATCGGAGGGAATTCCTAACACTTCATTAACTTGATCATCAAAAAAACCACCGATACCACTAACCCCTAACCCCAGATGAATAGCCGCTAAATTTAATCTCTGTCCCAAATGGCCCGCATCTGCATGAAGATAACGATAAACTCGATCGCCGTATTTAGCCACTGCTTTTGACAGATCCGCCGTATGAAAAACCACAGCGGCCGCATCTCGTCCCAAATCCTGACCTAAACAGAGATAATGTAACTCTTGCCGGAAATTTTTAAAGCGAATTTGCCGCAATTCTTGGGCTTTGGGAGCATAATAATAACAGCCTTCCTCTAATCCAGTTACTGCCGAAACAGCGATAAAAGTTTCCAATAAATCCAGAGCAAAATAATCGGGATTGGGATCGAGATTTTGTCCGGCATAATCTTGGGGTTGATAGGTAAAATGCAGCAAAGCTCGCAATTCGTCTAAACTGAGACTAGCGCCACTATAAGCGCGGGTAGATCTGCGTTTAAGAATCGTACTTTCGAGATCGATTAAATCTTCCCCCCAATTGACGGGACGGGATGTCACGGAAACTTTTAGACAAAAAGGAAAATTATATTTATCTTCCCAATTAGAGGGGGTAACAGTTGCTTCTATCTTCTCATCTGTAGCTATGATAGTGGCTCGGTGTAGGGAGTTTAATAATTCTCCCTCGGCAATTTCGGGATAAAGAGTCGTGGTTGCCGAAGGGAGTGCCGTGGTACTATGGGGGAGATTTTGCCGGATATTGAGCAGATCTGCCAAAGGAATCACCGTCATGACACTTTCTTTCTCGGAATCAAGATAAAGCAATTCATTCATCTGACTATCGTTAAAACCACCGATTAAATGGGCGCGATAGTCATTAATCGAGGCTGATAGCTCAATATTGCCTAATAAATGCCCTGTATCGAGGAAAATACGCCGATAAGCTCGATCTTCGTAGCGCCAAGCGGACCGATAAAAAATGGCACTGGTAACTAAAGCGATATCGGTATTTTCTAAAACAGGATTCCAGAAACAAGCAGATTGCAGGTTGGTCCAGACATCACTTTCCCAGAATAAAAGCAGCGAGTGACTTTGACCTTGGTAACTGTAGAGACCGGCGGGTAAAAATTCCGTGCCACGGGAGATCAGATAGACCTCGGCGGGGTATAATCCACCAGCAGAGGGTGCGGAACGCAGGTACAAGGGACTGCCCATAGTGGCGATTTTGGCAGTTAATCCATAGCTACAGCCCAAAATTCGCGATATACGTCGCCAAAAGTCTCCTTTTTGGGGAACTGTTTGACGGGAGAGGTAGGGTTTGAGATCGAAAGTCTGACCGATTTTGTATTCTTTGAAGGGATAGGGTTGTTGACTCCAATCAAGACCTTTACTTTTTGAAGCGATCGTCTGGGGGTCGTATTTGGTCCGCTCGTGGTAGTATTGGGCGATCGAGATTGGCTGATCTGGCATGATAAAGATAGGCTGTCTAAGCTTTACTTTTTAGTTTGACATACTCCCACCCCTAGAAAACGGGTTTCTGAAAGAAACCCGTTTTCTAAATACTCCCCTCTCCCACCTCCCCCCTGCTCTACGATGTCGGGTAGGGTTGATTCATGAATCAACCCTACCCTTGATAAGGGGGGTGGGGGGTTGGGGGTGAGGGTAATTAACCATATCTGCCATTACTTTAGAAAAATAGTATAACTGCTATAATTATCCCATGGCGGCTCAACCCAGAGAAATTCGACGTTATGTTACCAGTGACGGCAAAGTTCCCTTTGCCCAATGGCTCGATTCTTTGCGGGATATTAAGGCTAAAACTAAAATTGCTCAACGCCTAAACCGGGTTAATTTAGGTAACTTAGGGGATTATAAATCAGCTTTGAGCAGGAGTTTATGAACTACGAATAGACTATGGTTCTGGTTATCGCGTTTACTTTGGACAAATCGGAACAACGATTATCTTACTCCTGTGTGGAGGAGATAAAAAAACGCAAGCTAAAGACATTGAAATAGCTCAAAAATATTGGCAAGACTATAGGAGCCGAGAAAATGCCAGTCAGTGATAGTTATCATGATTCCCTGATCGAATCTCTTAAAGATTCCCATTATGCAGCAGTTTATCTGGAAACTCATCTCGAGGGAGATGAATATGAATTTGAATCAGAATTACTCAGACTCGCGTTCAATCACGTCCTAGAAGCCCTTGGCCCTCAAAATCTAACACCAGAACAAATCAAAATTCAGGCGCAGCAATTGGAAGAAATAATGCAAAAACCTGCACCTGAAGCCATGAATCAACTAACCTCTTGGCTTCAAGCTTTAGGATTGAAATTAACGATAAAGATCGCTCCAAAAATGCCAGAAATAAATCATGAAAATGACGCTGTTAGTTCAATCAAGATTACAGTGTAGTTTGTAGTTTGGGTTTTTTGATTACAAATTGATAGCCGCTTAACGCACCCTACACAGAAAACGGGTTTCTTTCAGAAACCCGTTTTCTCAAATAAAATTATGACTACACCTAGCTTCACCATTCCCCAATCTGACCCTCCCCTTTCCCCTCGGCAATCCTTGCCGACGATGTACGATTTACCTAGTGACAATCCACTGGAACCCGGTTTGCCTGACGAATTTCACCTATTACAACCTCAGTTATTACTGCTGACTTTCCAGCCTCCCAACTGGGAACCAGACCTAGTTTTTAGCGCCGCTGACCTTAACCTTTACTACAATGTCAGACACCCGCAATGGTACAAGCGTCCCGATTGGTTTGGGGTGGTTGGTGTTCCTCGTCTCTACGATGGCCATGACCTGCGCTTAAGCTATGTGATTTGGCAGGAAGGGGTTTCTCCGACGATTGTGGTGGAATTATTGTCTCCAGGTACGGAAAATCAAGATTTAGGCGAAGAACTACCCCAACCCGGGGAACCGCCAACTAAGTGGACAGTTTATGAACAGATTCTGCGGATTCCCTACTATGTGGTTTTCAGTCGCTATACTAACCAACTTCAGGCGTTTGAACTGGTAGGTGGTTATTACCAACCCGTGACTTTAGTGGAGGGACGCTTACCGATTCCTCAACTAGAATTGAGCTTGGGTTTGTGGCAAGGTTCCTATCGGGGGATTGAGCGGCTATGGTTACGCTGGTTGACGCTGGAGGGAGAGTTAATTCCCCTTGCCGATGAGGAGTTAATTGCGGCGAAACAAGAGGTTTCTGCGGCTAAACAAGAGGCTTCTGCGGCGAAACAAGAGGCTTCTGCGGCTAAACAACGAGCAGAACAACTAGCGGCACGATTGCGGGAATTAGGGATAGATCCTGAAACCTGAAGCTAAAACCCCCCAAAAAAAGAGAGAGGAAACCCGCGCCTCCTCTCTCTGGGACATTATTTTCTCGCTTTGCGGACAGCACCCCCTAGCATTAAACCGCCCAGTGGGATATAACTAAGAACACTCGTAGGTTCAGGGACACCCACAGCAGAAGAAGCGACGGTCAACAAATGCCGAGAGATTTTTTGAGATTATTCATACATCGAATAATTTGCTCTACGAATAAAGTTATGTGTAGATTTTAGAAGCAATTTGATTGAAGTCAAGATAAAACTAGGGGATTTTACTCTATCATTACTTATTTTAATTTTCGATGTACCTACACCCTACTAGACTACTGGTCTGTCAAGTTTGGAAATTGACGGATACAATTTAGTTAATTTGATCCGAGCATCGACCGTAATAAAATCTATGGAAATTATCGCTGTTTTACTGGGAGTTTTCGGTTTAGGGACAGGTGCGGGTTTATTAGTCATCCGTAACTATTACCACATCTGTCAACCGAGTGAAGTTTTAATTTTTGCCGGCAGTCGTCGTCCCACGGCCACGGGCAAAACCATCGGTTATCGTTTGGTAAAAGGGGGCAGCAGTATTCGTTTACCGATGCTAGAACAAGTGTATCGAATGGACCTGACCAACATGATCATCGATCTCAGGGTGGTTAATGCCTATTCTAAGGGCGGTGTGCCGTTGATCGTCACTGGGGTGGCGAATATTAAAATTGCCGGGGAAGAACCAATTATTCATAATGCGATCGAGCGTTTATTGGGCAAGAAACGCAAGGAAATTGAACAATTGGCTAAAGAAACCCTAGAGGGCAATTTGCGCGGTGTCTTGGCGAATTTAACCCCAGAACAAGCGAACTCCGATCAGATTGCTTTCGCTAAAAGTCTCCTAGAAGAAGCGGAACAGGATCTGGAAAAATTGGGTTTAGTTTTGGATAGTTTGCAGATCCAGAATATTTCCGATGAGGTACGTTATCTCGATTCGATCGGACGGAAGCAAAAAGCCGAATTACAGAGAGATGCCCGGATAGCAGAAGCAAAAGCCCGAAAAACATCGATTATCAAGGATTCCGAGAATCTACGCCTAACCGCTTTGCGTCGTATCCAAAAAGATTTAGAAATAGCCAAAGCTGACGCAGAAAAACGGGTGCGCGACACTCAAACTAAGCGTGGCGCCATGATTGCTGAGGTAGAATCGGTGGTTATGTCGGATTTAGCTAAAGTACAGGCCGAAGTGGCGGTACAAAACGCCCGAATTAAGCAGGTGAAACAGCAATTACAAGCAGATGTGATCGCCCCTGCGGCAGCGGAATGTCAACAAGCGATCGCAAAAGCCCGGGGGGAAGCGGCCAAAATTATCGAACAGGGGAAAGCGCAAGCGGAAGGAACCAAAAAACTGGCGGCATCTTGGCAAGGAGCGGGAAATAACGCTAAAAACATCTTTTTATACCAAAAATTGGAGTTATTGCTGAAATTAATGGTCGCTAGTGTCCCAGAAGTGCAGGTGCAAACGGTGACGGTAGTGGACGGAGGTGATGGTAATCTTGTCCCGAAAATGACTGCTTTTGCCGAACAATTGCGTCAAGCTACCGGGGTGGATCTGGTACAAATGGCCAATCGCATAGCACAAACCGAGCCATCTGTCAAGGGTAAAGACAAAAATTTTGATTTTAAACAATTGCCCTCTTGAATCAGTTATCAGGAGTCAGGAGTCAGGAGTCAGGAGATAGGAGATAGGAGACAGGAGATAGGAGATAGGAGACAGGAGATAGGAGACAGGAGACAGGAGTCAGGAGATAGGAGACAGGAGATAGGAGATAGGAGATAGGAGACAGGAGATAGGAGATAGGAGATAGGAGACAGGAGATAGGAGACAGGAGACAGGAGACAGGAGACAGGAGACAGGAGATTATTTTTATTTATTCTCCCCACACCCCACACCCCACACCCCACACCCCACACCCCACACCCCACACACCTTTAGCTAATAGCTGCAAACCAGAGATTGTCCACTAGAATGTTAATCAAGTTTGGAGACCACCGCCATGGATGACTTAATTAATGCTCCCTCCCCTTCTCCCCAAGACATAGAAATGACGAGGACTCCCCCCTGGGGAACAGTGACGGTATTGGAGGAAGGTCCCCGGTATCGCATCAATCGCATTGTCATTAAACCCGGCCATCAGATGAGTACCCAAATGCACTACCATCGCAGTGAACACTGGATTGTCGTCTCCGGTACAGCGCGGGTAATTTGTGATGAAAAAGAAACTCTCCTCAAACAAAAAGAATCTACATACGTTCCCATGAATACCCGTCATCGGGTGGAAAACCCCGGTTCTATTCCTCTGGTGATGATCGAGGTGCAAAATGGCGAATATTTAGGAGATGATGATATTCACCGTTTTGATGATCGAGAATAGGACAGTTTTCTCCCGTATATACTGTAGTTATTTGCCAAAATCTCGATCGTGGATGAAAAAATTATCCTAGTTACAGGGGCTGCCCGTTCTGGGAAAAGTGAATGGGCCGAATATTTAGCCAAAATCAGCCAAAAACCCGTTATTTATATCGCCACCTCCTCGGTGGATGAAAAAGATCAAGAATGGTGCGATCGCATTGAAAGACACCGGCAGCGACGTTCCCCCCAATGGCAAACCCAAGAAATTCCCCGACAATTAAGCGAAACTATTGATAATAGCCCATTTTCTCACTGTTTATTGATCGATTCCCTCGGTACTTGGGTAGCCAATTGTTTAGAAATGTCGGCAGCCGAATGGTTAGAAATTAGCGATCGATTCTTGTATTCCCTCAAAAACGCGGCGGTTGATGTTATTCTGGTAGCGGAAGAAACCGGTTGGGGTGTGGTTCCCGCTTATCCCCTCGGTCGTCTGTTTCGCGATCGTTTAGGCGATCTCTGTCGTAGAATTGGCACAATAGCAGACGCGGTTTATCTAGTTACCGGCGGCCATGCTCTTAATTTAAGTCAATTGGGTCAGTCTTTGTCGATAATTGGGCAATAGAGAAGATGAGCAACGATTATCAGCGTCAAGTGATTGATTTTTATGCCCTTCGTCACGATTACGATAACGATTTTACGCAAGCTCGCGCCCTTAAATTAGTAAATTATCTCTATTTACAAAAAAGCCAATCTGTGCTAGACGTGGCAACGGGAACGGGATTTATAGCGGTCGCAATTGCCCCAAAAGTGAAAAGTGTCATCGGGGTTGATTTCACGCCGGAAATGATTGCCAGAGCCGAAAAAAAGCTAGAAGCATTAAATATCGAGAATATTGACCTAATTAACGCCGATATAGCTGCCATTGACTTTGCCGAGTCTAGTTTCGATCTGATTACCTGTTCTCTGGCGATCGCACTTTTCCCCGATATCCCGCAAGTGCTGGCAAAATGGTATCAATGGTTAAAAAAAGGCGGTTCGGTCGCTTTTTCCTGTAATAATTTAGAATCCCACTTCCTACCCTTGATCAGTGGTGTTTGTCGCGAAACATCTGGTTTTGAGTTGCCTAATCTGCACACTCCCATCGCCACCCCAGAAAAATGCCATCAATTGCTGGAAAATGCGGGATTTACCAATATATCGGTCAATGTCGAGCAATTAGGTCGATATTTGCCCCTAGAAACTGCCAAAAACTTCTGGTATGGGCAGTATTTTCATCCTCAGGATAACCCTTTCGACCGCCTATCGGCTGCCGAAATTGCGACTCTAGTGAACAATTATCGCCGAGAAATCGAGAAAAATGCCACCGATCAGGGGGTATGGCAAGATGCAACCACCTTTTTTATCACTGCTAGTAAAAGTTAGAAAAAGATCATGAGTCAAGTTAAAACCATCTCTGGACGAGCTTTACCCTTGCGAGGCAACGATATTGACACCGATCGCATTATTCCGGCTCGTTTTTTGCGTTGTATCACCTTTGAAGGTTTAGGAGAACAGGTGTTCGCCGATGATCGAGCCGCTTTACAGGGGAGTCATCCTTTCGATCTACCCCAGTACCAAGGGGCGAAAATTCTGGTAGTTAATGGTAATTTTGGTTGTGGCTCTTCTCGGGAACACGCACCGCAAGCGATTTTACGTTGGGGAATTCAAGCAATTATCGGGGAAAGTTTCGCCGAAATATTTTTTGGCAATTGTATCGCTAATGGGGTTCCCTGTGTCACTGCTGAGGCAAAAACCATCGCCCATTTACAGGATTTAATTGCCGCTAATCCCGAAATTCCCGTCGATCTTTCTTTGCCAACTATGACGGTGGAATGGGGGGATTTTGTCGCTACCGTCTCTATGAATGAAGGTTCCCGACAGATGTTAATAGAAGGGGGTTGGGATACCTGCGGACAGCTTTTACAAAATCTCGATCTGATTCAATCTACCGCGCAAAAGTTACCCTATTTAAGTTTCGTTTAGAGAAACAATCTAGGGTGAGGGTGCGTTAGCAATAGATTAACGTACCCCGGCAAGGATTTTGTTTGAGATGCAGCAGCTGTAAATATTAAAAAATCTGCCCTATGACTAATCCTGATAATAATCTCCAAAATATCCAAGAACCGATTTTAAACGCTCCCGAAGATGTGCGAAAAATCATCGATCGCGTTTTAAAATTGGAAAGAGATAAGTTATACCAGCGCAGTCCTCGCAATATCAATGATGATGTTTTAACAATTATTAAAGAAGTAATTCAATAATCAGTTATCAGTTATCAGTTATCAGTTATCAGTTATCGGTTCACTGTTTACTGTTTACTGAAAAAACTTCCCCATCATCCCCTCTATATAAATATGAAACTACTATCAATAAAGTTATGTAATTTTCGACAATTTTATGGTAAGACTCCTGAGATACATTTAGCGGCAAGTTCTCGCAATACGACGGTAATTTATGGCAATAATGGGGCAGGAAAAACAACAATTTTAAATGCTTGTACCTGGGTTCTTTATGAAAAATTTACAGCAGCTTTTGCCGAACCAGAGTTATTAGTTAATAAACGGGCAATTACGGAAGTAACCACGGGAACTTCCATAGAATGTTCCGCAGAAGTAAACTTTGAACATGAAAATAAACGCTATCAGGTAAAACGAAAATTTTTCGCCTACCAAGATGTAAATAGTAAAATTAAATACGGTTCAAATAGTTTATATATGCTCTACGCTGGTGATGATGGTAATTGGTACACACCCAATCAACCACCAGAGGATATTATTAATCAAATCTTACCCGAAAGTTTACACCGTTATTTCTTTTTTGATGGCGAATATATCGATCATCAATTTCGTAGTAGTAGCCAAGGTAAAATCGCCGAAGATACAAAAGAATTATTGGGAGTTAAAGTATTAGATCGAGCGATCGAGCATTTAAAAAAAGCTAAGAAATCTTTGCAAGATGATCTTAAAGATTTAGGTGAATCGGATTTAAAAAAATTATTAAAACAGGAAAGTAAAATTGAGCAGGATTTCGAGAAATTAAAACAGTGTCAGCAAGATATTATTAGCCAGTTATCCCAGCAAGAAGAATTAAAAAAAGCCGTTACTAATCGCTTATTAGAGTTAAGTGGTGCCGAAGAATTAAAACAGTTAAAAGAAAAATTAGAACAACAGGAAAGAAATCTGCGGCAAGATTTAGTCAGAACTAAGGATAAGTTAAAGAAATTAATTTCTCAGCAAGCTTATCAAGTCTTTTTAAAAGAAATTAATCAAAACTTTCAGCAATTAATCGATCGCCTACGACAACAAGGGGAATTACCCAGTGGTATTAAACAGCAATTTGTCCAACAATTATTAGAGCGGAAAAAATGTATTTGTGGCCAGGAATTACAGGAAAATAGCCAAGCTTATTTACAGGTACAAGACTGGATGAATAAAGCAGGAATGGCCGATGTAGAAGAAGCAGCCATTCGCTTATCTTCCACAGTCAAAGAAATGGATAAAAAAGTCTTAGATTTTTGGCAAGAAGTGGATAATTATCAAGCTAATATTCACCAGTGGCGCTTAGAATTATCTTTGGTAGAATCAGAATTAGATGAAGTTCGGGATAAATTTCGCCATTATCCCGATGAAGATATTAAAAATCTGCAATCTCGCTTAGATGCGATCGAGGATTCCCTAAAAGATTTACGCTTGGAACAGGGCAGCAATAAAAATCAACTAGATATCTATGAGAAAGAGTTAGAATCCCTGCAAAAACAGGTACAAAAACAGCAACAAAAAGAGGAAAAATCTAATTTAGGACAACGACGTATTTTAGCGACTCAAGAGGCAATTAATCGCATTAGTGAGGTAAGACAGAGATTAGAAAATCAGTTTCGTTTGTCCTTAGAAAAACGGGTACAGGAAATCTTTAGCTCAATTTCTTTTACTCCCTATATTCCCCGTATTAGTCCCGATTACGAGGTAAGATTATTAGAAAATACCACAGGATTCGCAATTCCCGTGGCAGCTTCTACTGGAGAAAATCAGATTCTTAGTTTATCTTTTATCGGGGGAATTATCGATCGAGTGCGAGAATGGAGTCAGAAAAATACTTTGATGGGAATTGATAGCAGCACTTTTCCTCTGGTGATGGATTCCCCTTTTGGTAGTCTTGATCATATCTATCGTCGGCAAGTTGCGATCGCTATTCCTAAATTAGCCAATCAGTTAGTTGTTTTAGTGACAAAAACTCAATGGAGAGGAGAAGTAGAAACCGAGATTTCTCCCTATATTGGTAAAGAATATGTGTTAGTTTATAATTCTCCGAAAGCAGATTGTCAAGAGGATTTAATTAATCTTCATGGTGTTAATTATTCTCTGGTGAAACGCAGTCCTAATAATTTTGAATATACGGAAATTATCGAAGTTAATCGATTTTCCTCCTGACTGCTAAATCTGGTTATTAAAAACTGATTATTTATTCCCCTTTTTGCATGAGTGCATGAGCAGAAAACGGGTTTCTCCGAGAAACCCGTTTTCTGTGCGTTACTCAACGGATTTAGTATGACTGCTAAGCTAAATGGGTGCATCTCACCTTTGCAGAAATACAGACAATCAGCAATTATCAGTGACTTTTAAATTGGTACAAAAATATGAACAATCGCGTGTAAGCATCTCACCGAAAAGCTAATGCGCTCCGGGGTTTGGGTAGGGTTGATTCATGAATCAACCCTACCTTGAATTAACCCTAGTAGTTTGGGGGGTAGAACCCACCAAAAGCTTGGATTGAGTGATAAAATCGGAAGTAATGACCAATTTTAGAAGATAGTTTCCCTTTAAAAATACCAACTCAGTAGATTTACAAAAATTTTGTTGTAAGTAGTCGGACATAAATTCTGTTGTCTATCTTAAGAAATGTAAATTGCCGCAATTCTTACTGACGACCGACTCCTGACGACCGGCTACTGACTCCTTACCCCACAGTTAACTTTACTTTTGTCCAACTACTTAATAACTAAATTTTAACTTCTAATAAAACGATCAATTGCTGTGTTCATTACCCCAACGCGACTGGATAATTCCACAAGTTCCGTGGTGACAATATTATAATCTCCTAAATATTTCTGGAGATTAGTTCCCTCCTGTTGATGGCCAATTTCTACTAACCTTTCCTCTCGCAATTCCTGCAAATGATCGAGGACTTCTTCTAAAGTATCTTCAAGGGGAGGTAAGGGAGAAGGAGGATTATTTGTTTGCAAAGCTTGGGTTAATTGCGTCAAAGCTTGGGTTATTTGTTGCGTGAACAGACTCAGATTAGGATGGGGAGGACTACCTCGATATTGTTCCAATTCCGTCAACAAAACTGTCACCCCGCGACCAAAACGAGGAATATAATTACTTAAAGTTATTGCCGGTTCCATTTGTGGAAAGGGTGTGCTAGGATCATCAATTAATCTTTGTAGGGCCGTTTGCATAGTTGTATTTGCTCGTCGAGCTTTATTGCGATAGGAAGATAAACTTGCAGTTTGATAGGATGATTCTCCTAAATAAACTGCCATAACTGACTGAAAAAATACTTGATTAGCTTCTAATGCTTTAATGGCAGCGAGGGAAAAACGTTCATCTTCATTAAACCGTAAAAAACCGAAGGAAAGTGCAAAAGCTAAAGCACTACCGATTAAAGTATAAACTATTCTGATATACTCTAAATTAATCCCGTCATTGCTGGTATCGAGACGACTGATGATTAAAGCAAAAATTGTGATAAAAAATACGGCCAAACTATAGTGAAATCGCACCAAAGTTAAAGCGATCGCTATAGAAATAACTCCAATAATTTCCAACCAGAGCGGATTATCTATAATTCGCAACAATGCCAAAACAAAAAACGAGCCTAAAATCGTGCCAAACACCCGATTTAAAAAGCGCTGAAAAGTCAAACTAAAATCTGGTTTTAAGACAATAACTAAGGTTAAACCAATCCAAAAACTATGGGTAATTCCTAGCTTATTGTAAATCAAGACTCCTAGCGCACTTCCCAAACCCAAGCGTAAACCATGACGAAATAGGGGAGACTCTAGATTAAAATTAGATTTTAAGGGTTCCCACCAAGCTTTTTCTTGACTGTACTCTTTTTCTATCCCTTCAAAGTTCCGCTGCCAGGGATTTTTTTTATCTGGAAATTCCTCGCTTTGCCGCAAATGTTGCGCTGTTTCACTGGCTATTTTTAGCTGTTTAAATAATTTTTTTAAACGATTATTTAATTGCGAAATTGCCACATAACTGCTATAGTCATCCTGGGCATTTTCTAAAACTTTAGCTTGCAGGTTTTTTTGTTGCTCGATCGCCTTGAGTAATAGCTGCAAGCGCTCACAATCCGGTCGTTTATTTCTACCCAAAATTAACCCGGCAATATCTTCGCTAATTTCCGCCACTTGCACGAGAATATCTTCTAATAAAATACCCACCGTGGTCAGTTGTGGCAAGGGATGAAGATGAAGCAATTCTCGCAGCGCGATTAAGCTGGTATTAATGCGATCGCTATCTTCAATCAAGACGATTAACAATTCCCGCAGCTCATTCTTTCCCCAACGTCCCCGACGCGTCAAGGTGACAGTTTTCCTCGAACGGAGCAACAGCTGGCGAATTTGGTCAAAATATGGCTCCTCATTAGCATTAGAATGAGAGTGCAAGGGCAAAGAGCGGAGATAGGTGGCGATACCCTGAAAATTTTCCGCCGTTACCTGACGTAAAGGCTGATTAGGGCGAAAAGGCCAGATAAACAGGGCCAAAAAAATTGTCCATCCCCCTCCCAACACAGCGATTCCGGCCCGTTGTAAAGCGACGACCATATCTCCCGATGGCAAAGAAACGGCCAAAAGCAGCAATAAACTAATTACTACCCCAGCTAACGCCCCATTTTCCCCGTAAACTGTCAAATAACCCGCTAGAAACAACCCGCAAAAAACTATCACTACGGTCAATCCTAACCAAGCACTGGCTAATGTGCCGATAATCAAAGCTAGAGCCATCCCGATAGTCGTAGCGACTAGGGTTTTAGCTCTCAGGCAGTAAAGCCCCCCCACATCGGCTAAAATCAAGATTTGAGCCGCTAAACCGACCATTAACCCCAATTCTGACTGATCTAAAATATCACCGATAATAATCGGTACCGCGAGCGCCAATAAAGTCCGAATCCCCCGCTCGATCTCGATATCGCCACTAGGACGCAATAAAAAAGCAAATCGCTGAAGTAGCATATAGCACTTATCTTAATGGTGAGGTATGAGGTTTTCGTTTTCGGGAGTCAGCATTCTCCGAGTCACCTGATTAGGGAAAGATTTCTCTCCTGTCTCCTGACTCCTAACTCCTTAATTCTGCTGTATTAGGGCAGCCAACGGGGTTTAAAACCAGCGTTGAGTTCTTGAGGCAGAATTTTCGGGATGCTATTGGGACTGAATTGATCGGGGAGTGGCAATAACCAGAGACGACCATCGGCAATGCTCGATCCCTCCCCAGTGACTAAATCATTTCCGACTCCAAAGGGTATGGTTGCTAACTGATCAAATAATAAGGCCACGCCATCAGGAGACATACTCATCTGCACGTCACGATAATTAGGTAAGGCCAGCAGGGGTGTCATTTTACCTGTTTCTAGCTCAATAATCCCTAAAAATGGTTCTTCTTTCACCTTGCCATCGCTGCCCATAACCAGATCGCTTTTCAGACAGTAAAGGGTTTTTTCTTGTCGCGGTTCAAATTCACAGCTAATAATCGGATTAGCTGTTCTTAATAGTAGTCTTGACTCTCCCTGATCGTTGAGCAAAAATAGCGATCGCTGATTATCTGGTTCTGATTTCACCATGAGTTTTTGGCTACCATCCCGGGAAAAAGCGAGGATTTTCTCGTAGGTGGGCAAAAATTGCGGTTTTCCCGCTTGGACATCCAAAGGAATCACCGCTACCCCTCCCGTTTGACTGACAACCGCTTTTTTACCGTCGGGAGATAGTAAAAAATTATCCCCTTGCATTCCTAACGGTCGCGATTGTCCATCATCGCTGATTACCCATAAACTGGCATCCCCCGGATTCCCATGATTAATTCTCTGCACGATTAGGGTTTTGCCGTTATCTGAGAGATTAAAACGAAGATTTTGATAGGTTTTCGCATCTAAAAACCTTTCTATACGACCACTGGGCAAATTTTGACCATTTTCGTCATGATTTAACCCCGTGGTAATCGTGTAAAGTTGCTGTTTTGGGGTATCTCGTCCTAAGTCAGAGCGATCGAAGGCCGAGAATAAAATTTTATCCCCCCTCGGATAGATTTGAAAATCCGTGACCACTAGATCCCCAGGGGTAAGGATAGTTTTTTTCAGTTCTGTGACGTTATTTGCCCCCTGAATGATATTACAGACGATTAAACGGCCTCTTTCCTCTTGGTTGACTCCAATATAGGCAAAAGCTCGATCGTGGCTGTAAAATTCCCCGATCAAGTCCTCCCCTTGAGCAATAGGTAACTTTACTTGATATTTTTTGCCGTAGATCGGCAATTCTGTCAAAGTATAGGTCAAGCGATCGCCGGCCCAGCTAATTTTACCCGGTAAGGGAGGATTGATCGCCAAGCTGGTTTCTATATCGGAACGGTCAATCGGTCGATTAAAACTTAAAGTAAAATAATTGTCCCTAACGCCGATTTTTCGCCCTTGCCAGCTAAAATTCTCCCCTCGGGTCGGGACTTGATTTCCCTGGAGCAAAATCGACGATATTGCGGCAATTAAAGCCAAAATACTCGCTAACACTAAGCGATCGAACCAAGCTAATCTTTTCATCAGTTATCAGTTATCAGTTATCAGTAGTCGGTTGTCAGGAGATTGCTTTTATTTATTCTCCCATCTCCCCCCTCTACAATAATTACTCGCCACCAGAAATACCTTGGCCTAATATCATACTTTGTGCTTTTTGTCAAAAAAACTTTTTTTTTGCAATAAAACTACATAAAAAAAAGATCATCGTTGTGGGTGAAATTGACTGATTTAACCGTCTTAATTAGGATCACCTTCTAGGTGTGGCAAGGGTTTCAGCCATTGCTGCCTAAAAAAGCACAAAATAACCCACTATGAAATTCTATCAAATCGCTGTAACCATTGGAACATCGTCGTTAAATAAAAATCTTTCTCAATTAATTCTTAAGAATTTATAAATATTGCGGAATGTTAATTTAAATATTCT
>VYLP01000054.1_pt1 | contig 75326 bp, 74 predicted proteins | sample 5114311 | NCBI WGS metagenome assembly VYLP01 (sample SAMN12291775, study PRJNA351875) | freshwater metagenome | isolation source: freshwater lake | place: USA: Michigan, Lansing Lake | collected 2013-08-14 | reverse complement strand
TTTCTTCTATCACATTGGTCTCCTTCCAAGGCATCGGGTTTTCCTCCGATACACATTGTAAGTGTCACCTATGTGAGTTGTCTGTTTTGTTACCTATCTGACCTGGCCGTACATGAATGAGAATACCCATACATACTTTACACATTTGTCTCAATTCATGCTTTACGAAATTTAACGCATAAATCATGAATCCGACGGTATGGAGAATAGCATTGGGTTTTTATATTGGAGCACTTTTCCCATATCAATATAATTTCTAAACCAAAATGATTTTTAAATGATCATAGTATCTAGAAGTATTTTTGCTGGGTCAACGATCCTTTTTTTAAGGCGGATGTATAGCAAAAGCTAATTAGAATTAATTTTGAACGAGGAAAGATTGTCCGAGTGGTTTGAATTCGGATGTCTCTCGTTTTTCAAGTTTTGTTTGAATCGTTTCGAATAAGTGAATAGTTTTTCGTGAGTATAAACGCTCTCCACAATGACTGCAAACATCTGCCCGTACTTTCATAGTAGCAAAATTATCACCACCTCTTAAGAGCTTTTCAACTTCTTTCTCAATCAATTCACCGCCACAGACTGGACATTTATCAAAGGCTTTCATTATTTTTTTCTCTCCTTATTTTCATTCCATTTGTCTGGGTCGGGACGATATACGGTAATCAGAACTGCATATCCTGTTCCTTCATTGAACGCCCAAACACTGTGAACTGGAACATCTGATTCAGTTCTACCATAGATTAGACAACTTGGGTAAGGTCTGTCAAGAGGATAATCCTCAATAATTTCCCCTCGCAAAACCGAATAGGAAATTTGATCGTATTTTAGGATATCATTGTCTGCTTCATCTTTGGCATGATTCGTTACGAATACAAGACCTTCTGCCACTGCTTTTTGAACTTTAGAAAGAAAAGATGAATTCATATATGATTAAAATTTCTCAAAATTTACTTAATCCGACGGTAGGGATAATAATATTGGGTTTTTGTATTGCAACACTTTTCCTGTATATGTGTCTATCACTCCCAACGCAGCATTTCTTAAGTGATGATCGAGCTGGCAAGGCCGTCTCTTGTTTGATGGTCCTGTACATTCTTTAATGACGACGATTTTGTTCCGTCTTGCCAGGCTTAACTCGTTCTGGTCGAATGGCTAGTGACAGCCACCAAACAGACTGCTTTGTTAAGCCAATTAAAAGCAGTATAGCTTCTGATTTTCAAAATTTCGGAATTTATTTTTCCGAAATATTTAAGGGCACTATATGATAATATAAAACACTTGACATTCCATTGGTATCGAGTAGAACCTAACTGACGTGATTTAGGGAGGATCAAACCCCCAACTTGCAGGCGTCATAAAAAAATCTGCTAAATCGGAGGCGTTAGATGAAACCATTCCATATCAAAAAGTACACCGAGCAAAGAAGACGCGAGCTCGGACTCACAAATGGGGATCTTGGCAAAAAGCTGGGACGTCCTGAGAAAAGTCTACGTAGATTGAATGTTTATTTCCTCACCTTAAAGGAAAGCCCAGAGTTTGTTTTGAAATTGAAAATGGCCATCCAAGCTGAAGAAAGACTCTGGACCGAACATCTAACAAATGATCTAGAGTTGATTCGACAAGAGGAACTTTCCGAGGAACAAAAAGAAAGGGAACAATTCAAACCATATCTCTGGCTCATCGGCATAAGAAGCATCCCGAGCCCTATCTTCGTTGTTTGTCTCTTTGGTGAGAACAAGTTCAGAAAAAGACTCCTGCCTGAGGGTATATCTGCTCTAGAAGAATCAAAGCAGTTTCAATATGCCCACCAAGAGTTCTTAGCTTTCTCTAAGGAAAATAATGGTTTTGCAGGACCTTTTGGGCCAATCAAAGGCTATTTTTACCGCCAAACTTATGATAAAGCGTATGAATTTGATCTACAAGGGAAACTTGTTCGAATTCTCAACGGAAAATTTCCGAAAAACAAAGCATCATTTAGAATCAAATAGAGATCGTCTTCCGAAATCGTAATGAAAGGATACGGATCCAAACTAATCTAAGAAAAAATCGAGCGCCTTTGGATGATGATTTTGGATGATTTCCAAGCGACTCTGATTTTCAAGTCGAATAGATTCCAGATAATCCCGATGTTCGCGGATGGCTTGCATTAAGGACGAATTCCATTTCCGCAGCACATCCATACTCCCTACCTAAAAAAGGAATCGATCGTTTGCATCTGTTTATCGGACAGATTGAAGGTAAAAATATCTAAATCTTCGTCCATATGAGTTTTAGAGCGAGTGCCAGCGAGAGGGACGATTCCGATCAAAGTTAGATAACGAAATAAGATCTGAGCTTCCGTTTTTTTACACTCTCGTGCAATGGATTTGAAACGTGTATCATTTAGAATGTGGTCATTTGCCGAGAGAGTCCAGAAGCTTTGGTAAATGATTTTATTTTCAATACAAAATTTGCGAAGGTGTTTCTCATAATTTGTTTCTTGATAAAAGCGATTTTGTAATACGCTAGGTTTGATCTCTGCATTTTTGTATAAAAATTTTAGAGTATCCAGATGATAACAATTGCTGATTCCGATTTGGCCGACTACTTTTTCTTTACATAGTATTTCCATGGCTCGCCAAACTTCCATTGTTTGTTCCATTTTTACGAGTGGAGAATGCAACACAAGGGAATCTATAAAATCAGATCCGATGTTCTTTTGGGAAGTCTGAAACGATTGATTGACTTGGACCTTTAAAGTTGCTTTTGGGTCATAAGGAATTCGTTTTGGATCTTGTCCATTGAGAGGAGTAAACTTGGTTTGGATAAAAATTTCCTTACGGCTTACACCTTGAGATTCCAAAGATCTCAGGGCCTTTCCGACCCCTGGTTCCTCATAATGTTTCGGCTGACAAGCAGTATCTATTCCGCGAAAACCAGCAAGTACTGCCTGTTCTACGAGCTCTGCAGTTCTTTCCTTCTTCCATGCTGTGCCATATAGAATTTTTGGTGATGTGATTGAATGGCTCATTTACACAGAATTTGATACAGTATTTCTGAAATAGTAAATGCAGAAACCATCTACAGCCCTACGATTCGCTCGTATATCTGTAAGAAGACTACACCTAATCCACCAATGGTGGCTCCCACAATGGGAACACCTAATAGTCGAATCGAAAAATTAGTCGCATCTAACCGTTTTTCTAAGGATGTAAAACGGGCATCCATTTTTGATTCTAAATTTAGAAATCCTCGATCCACTTCGCCAAATTTGTCATCCACTCTTAAAAATCGCAGATCCATCTCAGAACGAATAGATGCAAATTCTTTCCTCATTTCTAGGTGCATGGGTAATAGCTTCGTTTCTTCAAACTGTGTCATGGACTTAACTCGGTTCTCATCTATAGTGTCTAAGATCCAATCTTGGATTTCAATCGCTATTTTCGTCTCAATTTCTGCTTTTTCTAAAATCTGATAAAGCTTTTGCGGGTTTGCCATTTCTTTCCTGCCTTTGTTAAGAAGGTGTGGAATAGATTAAGTTGGGCCCCATCAATCAGATTATTTACACAAGTCCTGCCTCTGCCAATTGATTGATATGAGAAATGAGAGTTTCTGAGACTGGTCGATACGAGATACCCAAGTCCTTAATGCTATAACCGTTGTCTAACTGAAAGGATCGACCTACGTTTTTATCAATATAATCCCAACTCAATCCAAATAGAGGCCCCACAGCGTATGCCAAAATTTTGGGCAATGTAAAACTGGGGATCCAATACCGATTTCCAAAATGTTCCTTTAGAATTTTAGCCATTTCTAAAATGGTATAGACACCGGCAGATGTGATATGCCTTCCGGAACTCTTCTCATTCAAAGCGGCTGATATATGAGCCTTTGCAACGTCACGTACATCAACGATGCCCATATAAAGCTCAGGAACTCCAGCCGCAAATTTTCCATTTACCATGGACCTCATAAAGTTAACACTTGTACCGTCAATCCGATCGGATAGGGATGGTCCGAGCACAAAGGATGGATTGATGGTTGTTAGGCTCCATCTTGATTGGGCATTTGCCATATCCCAAGCTTCTTTTTCAGCGAGTAACTTAGAATACGGGTATGGTTGGTGTTTTAAACTGCTTGTTTCATTCCAATGGGATTCGTCTAAACATTTGTTTGGAGATTTTTCCGCATCAATGCCATCACCCATAACAGATGCGACACTGGATGTCAATACAACACGTTTGATCGTTTTACATTCATTAACAGAGTTTAATACATTTTTTGTGCCTTGAAGGGCTGGGTCGACTAATTCCTTTTGCGCATCCTTTACACCTTCTATCACAAAAGGAGAAGCCATATGAATCACAATTTCACAACCTCCATCTTCTGACATTGCCAAATCAAATGAACGTTCAACGAGTAAATCGGATTCATAAAATTTCAATTTATTGGGATATTTATTTTGGAGTTCAAGTAAGTGTTTGATCTTGTTTTTGTCTTTGACAGATCTCACAGTAGTGCGTACGGAATGTCCGTCTTCCAATAGATATTGGATCACCCAAGAGGCAATGTAGCCTGCCCCTCCAGTTACAAGAATCGGCTTAGTGGTTTTTTTGTTCGGCATATGTGACTAATCTTTATCTTTAGAAACAAGAATCCAGTTTTAATTTGAATCTACTTTGCCCCACTTGCTTTGCGAAAATCTGAGAGAAAAAAGGAAGAGGCATTCTCTTCTTTGCGATATGAGACATAATTCCCCACGCTTGCGACTTTAATTCTCCATTATACTTGCGTGATTGTAGTTTTTCGCTTTCACCTATTCCACATTAGCCTACCCAAATAAAACAAAAATACTTTACAAATAAATACCATACATATATATAGTATACATGGCTTCTTCTGTTCTCCCTCTACGTGAATCCGACATCTATGCACCCATTGCCCAATGGGACCGAAAGGGTATGGCTATGCTTACGGGAGATAAGGGCATCTACAGGCTCGGCCTCCATTGGGAGTATGCCCTTGCTCGTTCCGGCTTCCATGTTTTTAACCTAGACTGCGCCATACGTTTCAATCCATTTGTGATTACGAATGAGACACGCAAGCAGAACATTGCACCTGAGCCCTTACTCGAAAGTATTTTTGTCCAAAGGGCATTCACTCCCTACCAGATCCTTGATACCTTGTATGATATTTCGAATCATGTCGCTGAAAATACGATCTATTTTTTACTAGCTCCTTGCAAACAGTTCTTAGACGGAGATGTGCAGAATGACGAAGGGTTGCACCTTTTACATAAGATGCTTGCTTGCCTTGAGGGCTTTCATGCAAAGAAGATCCCAATTGTGGTGATCGAGTCGATGCGCTACCGTCATGAGAATTTCCAGACCTTCTTTCCAAAGTTGTTAAATGTTTCACGTGATCTTTGGGAGCTACAAATAGACGATGGACTTTCTCGCATCAAGGTACGAAAGGTACCTGAACTGTCTGCCGCCTAATCGATTGTATGGGAAGAACGATTGCTCCTTATTCCAGACAAGTGGCACAAATCGAAGAGAGCCTTTCTGAGTTCCGGCGTGCCTTGCGGAGATCTGACCAAGAGATATTCGATGATTTGATTCGCACAGCTAAGCTCCAAGTGCAAGCAGGTGTGATGGCCGCATCTCCCTACCCCATTGACTCGATGCTTATGACCATGGTCATCGAACTCAAAAAAGAGATCTCTGTATTACGAAACGAACTCAAACAAATCCAGATGCAACGGCAACAGGACGGATGAGATCCTCAGGTTATCTATTCGATATCTATCATATCGAAAACAAGATCTACATTTGGTTGAAAGACGATGTAGGCAATACGACCCTCTACTATGACCAGTTCCATCCTACGATTTATGCGAGAGGTGCACCGGAACTTTTGCGCAAACTTGTAAAACGTTTATATGAATTGGACAGCCTAGCGGAAATTCCCACCTTCGCAGAAAGAATTCTATTCTACGAAAATAGAAAGGTGCAAGTTCTAAAACTTGTCATTTCAAAACCCTCTCTACTTTCCAAAATCACTCGCAAACTCTACGCTTTGTACGGTAAGTTTGATATCTACCATTCAGACATTGATGTAACGATTAGTTATATGCTAGAAAAAAATATCTACCCCATGTGCAAGATGGAAGTTGTCTTTGAACAAATTGGCCTAGAAAATAAAATCACAACCCTTCGAGCTCTCACAAATATTCGTGATTTGGAATACAGTCTGCCGCCATTAAAGACCATTTCACTTGCACTAGAAAAAAGCCAAAGGATTCCCATAGAAAACAACACGATTCTATTGTCCACTTCTACGAGGAGAGTCGCCGTTCCTAGCCGAAGCCCGGAACAAATCCTGAGAGAGATCAATCAGTTTCTAAAAGAAGAAGATCCCGACATTGTGCTCACTGCCTATGGAGACCAAGTTATATTCCCATATTTATTTGCTCATGCTCAAAGATTAAAATTCAAAACCAACTTTGATCGGGATGTTTTTGCACCCATCCGTCGGCAGATCCAAACCAAAGGTACAAGTTTCAATACTTATGGAATGACTGTCTTTCGTGCTCCCTCCTATCCACTGTTTGGTCGTTGGCATATCGATTCAAGAAATAGCTTTTTATACAAAGAATCGGATCTCCTCGGTATCATTGAACTGGCTCGGATTTCGCGGATGCCCATCCAAAAGATGGCCCGTGCCTCAACTGGCAAAGCACTTACCTACATCGAAACAGATGTGGCATTGCGTATGGAATATCTCGTACCTTGGCAAAAGAGCGCCATCGAATCCCCTAAGACCGCCTTGCAATTATTAAATGCAGATAGAGGCGGACTTGTATTTCAGCCAGATGTTTCACTCGGCAAGGCCATGGAAAATGTCGCTCAGCTTGATTTTGCACAAATGTATCCCAGCATTATGGTAATTCACAACATTTCGCCAGAGTGTGTCAATTGTCAGTGTTGTCATGATGATCCAAATGTCCCCAAAGTGCCAAAGCTTGGTTATACGATCTGTGATCGAAGGACAGGCATAGTTTCTGAAGCCCTGGCTCACATTCTAGAACGAAGGGCATATTATAAAGACAAAAAAAAAGAACATACAGGTGTGTTGTCAGATTCCTATAACGCAAAACAATCCAGCCTCAAATGGATGCTTGTCACTTCCTTCGGTTATCTCGGATATCGTAATGCAAAATTTGGTCGTTTGGAAAGTCACGAGTCGGTCACTGCCTTTGGTCGCGAAAAGCTTCTTACTGCAAAAGACATTGCTGAAGATTTTGGTTATGTGTTGATCCATGCCATTACAGATAGTATCTTCATACAAAAGACAGATAGGAGTGCATTTTCTAAAGAAGAGCTATCTATACTTTGTCAGGCGATCCAACAAAAGACACAGGTTAAAATTGATGTAGACGGAGTCTATAGTTGGTTGCTCTTTCCTCCTTCTACTGCGGATCCACAGATGCCAGTTGCCAATCGTTACTTGGGACGATTTGAGACAGGAGTATTAAAATCAAGAGGGATTGGCTCTCGTAGAAAAGATCTTCCCTATCTAATTCGTAAAGCACAGCTCGAAATGATTGAATGGATGTCTACTTGTTCCACCATACAAGAGATACGTGATGGTGAGTCCTATATCTTAGCCATCTATCATAAATATGATGAGGCGTTAAAGAAAGAAACTGTAGACTGGAAAGATCTCCTGATTCAAAAATCAACATCACAAGAGCCAGAAGAATACGAAGTGGATGGAGCGACTTCCCTTTCACTTGGCCAATTGAAGGAAATGGGTATGAGCGTCCAAGCAGGTGAAAAGATTCGCTATCTTGTTTCCAATCGCAGATCGCAGAGCAAGGAAAATCGTTACATCGCAGAAGAAGTTTTGCAATCATCTCCAAACAGTCGCAAGGTTCGGATTGATCGTGAATACTATCGCAACCTACTACTCTCTTCTTTTAAGGAAGTCTGGTCGGCATTTGCTAGTTTTTCGGATTTTAATGCACTTGTATCAGAACAATTGCACTTGCCGTTCATGAACAATGTTCAAAAACTCTTTACAGGAACCTGACCCCAATGCCGAATGAGGCATGGCACTTCAGAAAACCATCTCGCTGCACACACATTTCTATGATCTTGATTGGAATCGACATGTTACAAGTCGCACCTATGAACGGTTCAGCTATGATGGAAGATTTTCTCTTCTTGAGGAGTTGGGATATGGTGTTCACACCTGCCTAGAAAAGGGCATCCAATTTGTATCGGGAGCCACCTTCGTTCGTTTCCTCAGCCAACAATTTGCTGGAGCACTGCTCGACATCATCACGGACTTACAAAGAGATACCGAGGGCCAGTTGTACTTCCACCATACAATCCAAGACCAAACCGGTAAAAAAGCATGTGAGATGTTTGCATCCGCTTATTTAAAAAATCCCGATGGCACAAAACTCATATTAGATTCTGTTCCAGTGAGACAAGAACCTTGGAATCAAAGCACATTGCGCAAAAGGCAAAATGAACAAGTCTGTATCGAACATACTCTTTCCATTCCATTCAGTGATATGAGCTGTTTTTGGAACCTTCCATCTGAATCTGTTTGGAAGGTTTTTGAAGAAGGACGTTTTTTATTTTTTAAAGAGATCGTGGACTTAAATCTTATCAAAGAAACAGATTCAACGACATTCTTTATGGGCGGTGAAATTCAAATTTATTCACTACCCGAACCTGGAACCAAAATCAAACTACTCAGTTGGATCGATTCTTTTGAAAAAATCAGATTTTACTTTCGACAAGATATCGTAGACGAGACAGGGAATCTTCTCGCCTCAATGAGAGATGAACAGTTGTTTGTGGCCCTCTCTACTTCTCGTCCTAGAAAGGCACCTCAGGAATTCTTTGCCAGAGTCGAACGCTTTATTGAAAAGGCTTAGCTGATCTACTTCAATCTCAAGATCGAGCTTCCAATGCAGTAATTGGCAATGGCAAGACCCACGTGAAAGAGATCCACATTCAATATGGGACCACGAGAACCGGATGTACCGATCACGAGTCCTGCAAGGACAAAAAGGACCGCACCTACTAGACCTAAAATGGCTCCATTTCGTTCCCTGGAAAATTTCATAATACTAACGATGATAACGATGAGCATCGCAAGACCACTTGCAATGGTTGCGTAAAGTGGAAACGGATAGATGTATGTGAAACTAAGAAACGCAATGAGCATTCCAAAAAACTTAAAAAAGAAAAGTTTATCAGATAATGGTCGAATGCCAAAATGAAAAAAGCTAACACCGAGTAGAGGGACACCAACACAGCCAGCGAGTCCGATTGTAAACTTGTAAACAGGGTCTAAGGCATTGACTCCCAAAAAGTGCAAGGAACCAAGACCTGCTGATATACCAACAAAAGAAAAGGCATAAAGGGCGGCACGTGCGGAAACGGATGACAAACCTTTGAACTTGTAGGCCATAAAAAAGGAAACGCAGGAAAGAAAAAAATCTGACAAAAAAGTGCTAATTACCATGAACTTGATTCAAGCAATGAGAGAAAGAGATGCAATCTTAATTTGTGAGTAGTGAAGAAATTTCTTCAGGAGTCAATTCTCTATAAGTTCCAACTGCTAGACTTGGATCGAGTGAGATGGAACCCATCTTATCTCGACGTAAGTATGTCACTTCCTTTCCTAGCATAACAAACATTCGTCGAATCTGACGATATTTCCCTTCTCGAATGATTACTTTTGCTTTAGAAGATTCGTCTGATTCGAGAATTTCCAATTTGCCTGGTAGTGTTTTGTAACCATCATCTAAAACGATACCTTCCGAAAAGTGTTGTATGTCTTCTTCCGTCAACTTGCCTTTGATTTCGGCATAATATTCCTTGTCGATTAAGTGTTTCGGTGATGTGTAGTGGTGGGCAAACTTTCCATCGGTTGTAAAAATCAGAAGACCTTCCGTTTCTTTATCCAATCTACCTACCGGAAAGAGATTCATCATTCGGTGACGACCTTTTAAATATTCCATGACCGTTTTTTCTCTAGGGTCTTCTGTTGCGGTGATACAATCAGGTGCCTTATTCATCATAAAATAATAATGTTCTTTCCGAATGAGTAACTCACCTTCAAAAACAATGGAATCTGAAAGTGAAACTTTTTTGGACGGGTCTTTGGTAATTACATTTTCAACTGTTACTTTGCCTTGATTGATTGCCTTTTTGACGTCCGTTCGGGATCCAAAACCAAGATTTGACAAAACCTTATCCAAACGTTCTGTAACCATCAAATTTTGTGGGAACCTGCTTGCTGATTTTTTTCGATGCCGAGTGCTTTCGATCTCTCGAGTCTGATCAAAGAATAATCTTTGTCTGCTCTGGGAACCGCATGCACATCCCAAGAATCCAAGGGCAATAACGAATCCGAACTTAAAGTCCGATGGAGTAATATTTCTTCTTTGGGGCTTCGGCCGAATAAAAAAGGATTTCTATACTCTTCTGTAAGTTCTGGATACTTTTGATCATTTTTTTGAATCAAACAGACAAGTTCCAATCCTCGATTATAAATATATCTCAAAAAATCTTCACCAAACGGATCTTTGTCTTCTTCAGGTTTTCTTTTTTCTAACATCCATTTGAGCCAGTCATACCCATATATAAAATCATGAATGTATTGGAATTTAACTGGAGAATCAGCTCCAAAAATGCAAAATATAGAATGGTACTGGTCTACATATTTAAAAAGACTTTCTGGATTTTTATCCTTAGCAAAATAGGATGCGATGCTATATGACATCAGATCAAAATCCCAAAAGATATTATTCGGAAAATTTTTAGTCGCGGATTTGACTATTTGTACATAAGCATCATATAAAACATCGAGATCTGAACTTGAAAACTGAAATGCTTCCAGTTTGGCTCGGATATTTACAAACGAATTGGGAATGAATGTCTGTGGATTTAATCCTGCACGGTTCGGTATGAACTGATTGATTAAGTCATCAATCTCCGCAAAATCATTCATAAAAAAAACTCACTCGCTACATATTTTGAAACCAAAAACGAAAGGCTGACGAGTGTCATACTCCCCCAAATGATTCGATGCAAATAATCTTTATAGTTCCTTTGCATATCAAAAACATTTGTTTTGGCAAGTGGACTGAGTTTAAATAGAAAGCGTATTTGATATAATAAAAACAGAATCAAAACCAAAGAGAGAGTCAATGGAACAATCCTTTGAACGAATATCAAATATCCGTCGATCAGAATAACGGCAATAAATGTAAGGCTGTTGATCCACATTTTTACGTTTTTATTCCCAAATTCTGTAACAAACGTTTGTTTGCCTCCAGCTCGGTCACTTTCTTCATCACTGAGTCCGCTTGCCATGGCACTTGCAAGTGCAAATATCGTTGAGATCACAACGATGGCGAGAAAGGGAGCATCAAAAGTAATCTCAAAGCCCAATTGTAAATAGTAATGAAATATGGGGAGCATACAGCCTACACCCATCATTTCCAAAAACTCTCCTCCCCCACGATAATTGAGTTTGATAGGTGGAAGAGAATACGCGGCAAAGACAAGGATACAAATAATGGCGAATAAAACAACATAAGGTCTGCCCAAGATCAGCTCGGAAAGACTTGCAGAAATCAAACAAAGAACACTCGCGAGAACACCCGCAAATAGGACCGAACGAGCGGGTAAAATGTGATCGGGGATCGTCTTCGGAGAACAGCCATTAGGAAACATTTTCCTTTTCAGAGCATCCACTTTCTGGTCAGCATAATCATTTAACAAAACAATATACAGAAGCAAAAAAATAGTAAACGCTATCCCGAGAACAAAAGGAAGGAAAACGTTTCCAGAAGACTTATAGATTCCAAAGGATTGACCCAGCAAAAATGGGACGATGAGCTTGGGCCAACTCATGACCTTAAACGCGTAGATCCACCTTGAATAGGTGCTCATGTTTTGGAAATTTTCTAAATCACTCAAAGGAATCTTCTTTCACTCAATCACATATAAAATAGTTTCATATTCGTGACCTTGCAAGATACAACCAGTATAATAAGGATAGACCACCTTTTCAAGACCTTTCATGGTGTCCCCGTTATAAATGATGTAAGCTTAAACATACCCACAAATGCGATCCTGGGGCTACTTGGGCCCAATGGAGCAGGCAAAACGACGCTATTAAAAATCATTGCTGGACTCCTTCCCTTTGATTCTGGTTCTCTCAATCGTTTTCAAAATGAAACAAATGGTTCCGATTTTTATCGACAGATTGGATACTGCCCCCAAAGTCCAAGGTTTTGGAAAAAAATTTCGGTTAGAGAACAACTCAAATACTGTGCCGACCTCTACAAAATGAATTCAAAGGTGATTCGTGAACGTATCGAATTTTTGCTTGTTTCGTTGGGTTTGGAGAAAAAACAACATGAGTACGCCGAACATTTATCTGGCGGTATGCAAAAACGATTGAATCTGGCAATGTCACTCATTCACAAGCCAAGTCTACTACTCCTAGACGAACCAACCGCGAACTTAGATTTAGAAAGTAAGGAATTTGTGATTGCTCTTCTGAAAAAATTGAGGATGGAAGAAGGAATAACAGTCATTTGTTCTTCACATGATTTGGATGAAATCTCCCACCTTTCCACGGAGCTAATCATATTACAATATGGAAAAATCATATTTAAAATGCAAAAAAAACAAAATGAATCTCAACCAACGTTTGTCGAATTAAAAGAGCTCTACTTTCGGTTGACGACGCAATGATGATTTTATCTATTTTTAAACGTGGAGTCTTGCAACAAATTCGTGATCCGTTGACTTTAGGTCTTACCTTGCTCACGACTCCCTTTTTTATTTACTTTTATTTTTTATTCGTCGTTCAGCCCAAACCATTGTTTATTGGTATTTTATCTCCATCTGAAGATTCGACACTGAGTAATAAGTTAAATCAAATTGTACAAAAATCGTCAGGCGATTCGATGATTCAAAACAAAATGAACATATTGCACTTTTCGGACACTGCCGAATTTAAGAATGCCATTCAAAAGAAGAATCTCGATATCACCATTCAAACCATTACACCCGAAATTTCGATCAATGGAAAACAAATTGGGAACTCGTACCAAACGATTGAAATCTCACCTATCTCGGATCGTAAAGAGGTAAGTGCCACTGCGATGTTCATCAAATCAGAGATCGATGACTATCTCCTACAGTCTGTAAATTCAAAACTCATCACACGTTTTGTAAGTGTCAAAACCAAAGGTCTTTCGGATATATCTCAACAAAGGAGAACATTCTCCGATTTTGAAATCTTTGTACCGAGTTTTTTGGTCTTTTCCATGATTATGATTATTTTTTCAACGGCGATGTCTCTGACATCAGAGGTGGAAAGTGGACTCTTGTTTCGATATGTTTTATCCAATACTCCACCGCATTCCTTTCTCTTAGGTATGGGTGCTGTTCAATTTTTGAATGCCTTTATATCTTTAAGTTTGTCCCTTTTGATTGCGTCTATGTTAGGTTTTGATTTTATAGGAAATTGGATTTCCGTATTGATTCTGTGTTTTAGCGGAGCTTTGGGATGTATTGGCCTTGGGACACTCATTGCCAGCTTTATGAAATCATCCACACAGGCGTTTTTGTTTTCTAGTTTCATTATGTTTTTGCTCCTTCTTTTTTCAGGAATCATCTTTCCTAAACCGAGCACAGATTTCGATCTTTTCGGACTCTTACCCACTGCAGTCCTAAAGAGCGCACTTGATTCAGTGCTCTTTCAAGAAACAGAATATACTCATTTTGGAAAGGATATTTCTTATCTATTAGGAAGTGGCTTTGTATTTCTTATACTCGGATCTTATTTTTTTCGCAGACTATTTTCTACAAGTGGACTAACAGGATGAATCTTCAAATGATCGGCGTATGGCTCCAAGCGGCTAGGCTTCCCTCACAGTCGTATATTTTCTTGCCCTTATTTTTGGGACAATCCATGTATTACTTTCTAAATGGTTCTCTCCATTTAGGGCAGTTCATTTTGATCCAACTTTTCGGAGTGTTCAATCAACTTTATATCGTATTTGCGAATGACTATGCAGATATAGAAACTGACAAATTGAACGACACATACACTATATTTTCCGGTGGTTCCAGGGTTCTTGCAAATGGAAAGTTGGCTCCACATTCTCTTCGCAATGGCGCGATCCTTATGGCAAGTTTGTGTGTTGGTGTTTCCATTATACTTTGTTATTTGAACGATTCTTTGACCCCCCTGCTCCTATCTATCGTCGCTCTAACCTTGCTTCAGTTTTATTCTTTTTCACCACTCAAATTGTCCTACCGCGGTGGTGGTGAATATTTGCAAATGTTAGGTGTAGGTTTGGTATTGCCGCTTTATGGTTTTTTGGGACAAAATGCACATATCTCTGACTTTCCATGGGAGTGGATACCTATTCTCTTTGCCGCAAACTTGAGTTGTGCAATCGCTACTTCGCTTCCCGATGTGATTTCAGATAAAAAGTCAGATAAAAGGACAATTGCAGTAACAAAGGGATCAGCTAAAGCAAAATTGACCCTTCTAGGATTGGAGATCTTTGCAATGTTGGGGCTTGTGTATTTGGTATCATTGCAACATGCAGGTATCACAGAAATCATTGTTTATTTGATTCCTCTTCTGATGATCGTTTTGTCTTTGATCGGTTTGACGGCAAAGCCTGGTGAGTTCAGACTTTCGATCTTTGTATTTTTTTCCATTGCCTTCAATCTATCGCTCCAAGGCACTTTATTATGTAAATACTTCCGGCTGATCAGCTAACAGATTGACTATGTTACAAAGTTTGTTGCAATATAATTTTTTTATTCTCTCCATACTATTTTTGTTACCGGGAGGATTGATTTATTGGCTAAGGAAAGATTTACGTAAAGTCATGCAAGTTTTGGCACTCTGCTCATTACCATTTGCTTTTACTGAATTTCTATTTTACCCAACATATTGGGAACCCAAGTTTCTTTTTGATTTGATTGATGTGCTGGGTTTTGGGATTGAAGATGTATTATTTGTAATCGGATTGTCCGGATTTACTTCCACCAGTTATGCCTTTGTGTTTCACAAAACATTGATTCAAAAAACAAATCGTGGTAAACTTTCTCCCTCCCAAAGGGTTTGTCTTTTTTTCGTCATTGTTTGTATTGCAATCTTAATTCTTGTCCGGTTGCAAGTACATTTGATTTATGGCGCACCGTTACTTATGTCCATACTTAGCGCTTTTATTTTTGTAAGAAGGAAGGATTTGATTTTGCCAGGTTTCCTTGGTGCAATTCTATCTACAATCATGTATGCATTATTATGCTATACCCTGATTTCAATTTATCCCAATATATTTCAACTTACATGGCATACGGAAAAATTTGTAAACCAAACTTGGCTAGGATTGCCTGCGGAAGAACTAGTATATGCCTTCACTTCAGGAGCCATAGCGAGTATCTTTTATCCTTATGTTTTCTCGTTTAAATATTCCTCTTTTTGATTTGTCAAAAGAGTGCGTAACAAAGGACTCTCTTTCTAGGAGCACTTTTTTCGGAATATGGACATTCAGGACTGCATACGATTTTTAGAAGATTTGGCCAATGACCCGAATCGTCTCACAAAGCTTCCCGAATCCGAAAGATTGGCATTGATGATTGCCGCAGGACGTGTATCGCGACCAGATCGAAACGAGATCCGCAAGCGAAACCGAACAATCAAAACCAATCGCAAACAAGAGATCGTCAATGAGGAAAAGCGAGCCCGGGCACTAACGGGCATTCGCTTGGCAAGAACTGAATCTGTGTTTAAAGCTCCGTTACAGATTGCCGCAGGTAATACTGCATGGTCTTGGGAAAACGCTGAATCACTCAAGTCACCTAGAAACTGCTATATTTGTAAAAAAGAATTTATCAAACTTCATTTTTTCTATGATTCCATGTGTAAGGAATGTGCTGAATTGAATTACGCGAAACGTTACCAATCGGCACCTCTAAAAGACCAAGTCGCAATTATCACGGGTTCTCGTCTGAAAATCGGATACCATTCCGCATTGATGTTGTTACGTGCGGGAGCAAAGGTTATCGCTACAACACGATTTCCCATTGATTCTGCCCTTCGATTTGCGAAGGAACCAGATTACGCAGAGTGGGCAAACCGACTACAAATTTTCGGACTGGATTTAAGACATACACCTAGTGTCGAAATATTTTGCACATATATGGACCAGTACTTGGACCGGTTGGATGTACTCATCAATAATGCCGCACAAACTGTACGCCGACCTCCTGGGTTTTATGCGCATCTTATGGAAGCGGAAAACCGCCCAATCTCCAGTTTGCCATCCTATATTCAGCCGCTCCTTCAGTTGTACGATCATTGCATCAATCAATTGAATCAAAAACCCAATCAGGATTTTGCTTCTAAAAATCTCGCAAGTGAAAAGGCGCTCCCGGTAAGCTGGACAGGAAACCAACCAGGCATTGGGATCCGGTCTTCAGCGGCACTTGCGATGATTCCCTATTCCCATGATAATTCCCACGAATTGGAAACAGTTTTTCCCGAAGGCAAACTCGATGCTGATCTACAACAAGTGGATCTTCGCAAAACCAATAGCTGGCGGTTAAAACTTGGAGAGATCAATACCTCCGAAATGTTGGAAGTGCAACTTGTTAACGCTGTGGCTCCGTTTGTGCTTTGCAATCGACTAGTGTCAATTATGCGAAGAGATTATACGGGTGTAAAACACATCATTAACGTGTCTGCTATGGAAGGTAAGTTTCATCGCTTTAAAAAAGAAGACCGTCATCCTCATACCAATATGGCCAAAGCGGCACTCAATATGCTCACCCACACTTCTGCCAGTGACTTTGCCAAAGATGGTATCTTTATGAATGCAGTGGATACAGGATGGGTGACAGATGAAGATCCAATCGAACTTTCAAAAAAAAAGCAAGACCTTCACGACTTCCAACCTCCCCTCGACATCGTAGATGGAGCCGCTCGCGTACTTGACCCGTTATTTGATGGCATCAATACAGGCAAACACTGGGTTGGAAAATTTTTGAAAGACTATGCTCCAATCGATTGGTGAATAAGTCCCTCTCCCCAACTCCCACAAATCCACTTCCCTCACCTTCTCCTCTTCCCTCTAATAGTAGCTTCCTCAAAGGCTCAGAGAACCTAACGTTTCCCAAAAATGAAATTTCATCTAGGTATAATTGTGACCACTTCGGAGATATATACGAGTAACTTCTAAAGCTTTGCTTCAAAAGGTTATTACGAGCCTCTGCACCATTGCTTGATACACCTTCTTTTGTTATCCACCTTTCTCGACTTAGGTTATAGCGAGGATCACGACTACGCTTGGAATGATTCACCATCCTATGATTCTTACGATCCCAAATAAACGTATAGCCTTCATCTGTGAACAAGATGGTGTCCCTAGGTATCTTCTCATCTAAGTCTTTGCCTAAATAGTTCTGATTATTCAAAGGTATGGATTTATAAAATGTCATCCCATGATTAATACCGACAGTATGAACCAACACGCCCTTCTGCTCACCCCCCAGGCTATTACTTAAGTAAATACTACTAGAGCCAGTCTTGAACCTACGTGACCTATGCTTATTAGCTCTCAATGAACTTGAGTAAAGCACGACGCTATCCGCTACCGCAACTGGTTCATTTTTAATCACTTCTCGTAAATCACCACTTTTAGCTAATTTTAAAGGGTTTTTCTCATTATGTTCAGATAGTTCCTGATACATTTGCTTTTGAAGTTTCTCATTTAAAAGGCTGAAGATTATCTGTAATCGCCTCTTAAGGTAATACGCAGACTTGTAAGGGATGTTCAGCTTCTTAGAAATTTCTCGTGATGTAACAACTTTAGGATACTGGAGAATTTGATCCTCAAGGATATAGGAGAAGTAGCTTAAAGGCAATTTGAAGTCTTCTAGTGGTGTTCCAGAGGTTATACTTACTTGTTTATGGCAGTTGGAGCAACGAGAGACTGAAGGTCGGTTCTTTACTTTGAAGAATAAAAGGTTAGGCTTAGGGCAAGTACAGGACTTAGGGAATAAAGTAGATAAAATGGTGAGGGTCTTAGTGGCGTAAAGGGTATCTAGCTCGTTCGAAGACTTTAATGGGTTAGTATAGTTTTGGTAAGGTTTCTTTACGGGGTCTAGTAGTCTTTGATGCTTTGAGAAATTAGATGGACGTGAGTTAACTTTCTTTGATGAAGTTGAGTTATGGGAAGCATTGAGGGTCTCCTCACCCCGATGAGTTGAAGATGAGGTGTTAGGTCGATTTTGGGTGGTGGATAAAGGTGATTTGTGTGGCTGGGAGATAGACTTCGGTGAATAAGTCCTTATCCCCAACTCCCACAAATCCACTTCCCTCACCTTCTCCTCTACTACCCAAAAGTAGCTTCCTCAAAGGCTCAGAGAACCTAACGTTCCCCAAAAAACTTATCTCATCTAGGTATAATTGTGACCACTTCGGACTTATATAACTGTAACTTCTAAAACTTTGTTTCAAAAGGTTATTACGAGCTTCAGCACCGTTGGAACTAACTCCTTCCTTAGTAACCCACCTCTCTCTAGACATGTTGTATCTATGATCACCACTTCGCTTGCTGTGATTCACCATTCTGTGGTTCTTCCTATCCCAGATGAACGTATAACCCTCATCCGTGAACAAGATCGTGTTCTTAGGTATCTTCTCATCTAAGTCTTTACTTAAGTAACTTTGATTATTCAAAGGTATGCTCTTATAGAATGTCATACCGTGGTTGATGCCAACTGTATGAACTAACACACCCTTTTGTTCACCACCTAGACTATTACTTAAGTAAATACTGCTAGAGCCTGTTTTATATCTTCTAGACCTATGCTTATTAGCTCTCAATGAACTTGAGTAAAGCACAACGCTATCCGCTACAGCCACTGGTTCATTTTTGATCACTTCTCGTAAATCACCACTTTTAGCTAATTTTATTGGGTTTTTCTCATTGTGTTCACTTAGCTCTTGGAACATTTGCTTTTGAAGTTTCTCATTTAAGAGACTGAAGATTATCTGTAATCGCCTCTTAAGGTAGTAAGCACTTTTGTAAGGTATGTTTAGTTTCTTACTTATCTCACGTGAAGTTACTACTTTGGGATACTGAAGGATTTGATCCTCAAGGATATAAGAGAAGTAGCTCAAAGGCAACTTGAAGTCTTGTAAAGGTGTTTGTGAGGTTATGCTTACTTGCTTATGGCAGTTACTGCATCTTGAAACTGTAGGTCTGTTCTTTACTTTGAAGAATAGAAGGTTAGGCTTATCGCAGTTACAAGACTTTGGGAATAAAGTAGATAAAATGGTGAGGGTCTTAGTGGCGTAGAGGTTATCTAGTTCTTCGGAAGCCTTTAATGGGTTAAGGTAAGATGAGTAAGGTTTCTTAAGGGGTGTGAGTAGAGACGCAGATAGTTTGAATTTTGATGATTTCGAGTGACGATGAGTTAACTTAAGGTTATTACTACCCCTTTGAGGTTTATGGGATGTGGTGGTTTCCTTTGTTGTAGCTTTTGAGTCTAGCGAAGGTGAGGTATTTTCTTTATTTGTGTGGGATGGTGATAGAGTCCGGTGAATAAGTCCTTATCCCCAACGCACACAAATCCACTTCCCTCACTTTTAAGTCTGCGAGTCGATATAAAGATTAAAAGTAAAAAAGCAACGCTTGGTCGATCAGAAGACTATACGGAAATTGGTTGACTTACACAATCCGATGTGTGAGTATAGAAGCAATCATGGCTACTAATCTAAATATCGACCCAAAATTACTTGATGAAGCATATTCAATAAGTGGCTTAAAAACCAAAAGAGAAACTGTAAACACCGCGCTTATTGAATTCATTAAGAAACATAAACAGAAAGATATTATAAAGTTTTTTAATACAATTGAATATGACGTAAAAACAGATTATAAGAAGATTCGAGGTTAAAATCGACTTAATTTCAAAATAATGAATTTACTTATCGATACTTCCGTTTGGTCAGAAGCACTAAGACGTAAAAATAAGTCAGTTAATTCCAAAGATACTTTCCTTTTTCAGATAATCAAAAATGAAGAGGAAATTTTCATAACTGGGATTATCTTACAGGAAATTTTAACCGGAATCAAAAATGAGAAACTATTTGATGAGATTAATCATCATCTTCGATTTTTCAATTTTGTAAATCCTACAAATATTGATCATGTTCTCGCTGCAAAATTAAGAAATGATTTAGCTAAAAAAGGTGTTACTGTCGCTTCAATCGATGTCTTGATTGCGCAAATTACTATTTCAAATAATCTAACACTTGCGACTTTTGATTCAGATTTCGAAAGAATTGCTACAAATTCAAAGTTAAAAATTTTAAACCATAAACGATATCGCGCGAGGAAATAAATCACGCACAACAGCGACTTGCTGCCTCCGCTCTCACAAGTTTGCTACCGCTTTGCACCACCGATAGAAGCGGAAATCCTTTCCCGACAGGGAAAGATTGGAGCGGATAGCGGGGTCCCTCACTTGTCTGCAAGGGAGGGAGGTGCCCAAAAAGAGATTTAAAGCAAAAAATCTTCTTGTCTAAAAAAACAAATTTGTTACATTTCTGCCATATTGCGAAAAAGGGAACATTGTTCTTTTGTGTAACTGGCTCGCAACGGGAAGGATTTGACCATGCCAAATGAGACCATTCGTAAGCCTAGTATAGCCATCATCGGTGCCGGTATGACGGGCATTCTTCTGAGTATCCGACTCGCAGAAATGGGTATCGACGATGTGACGATATTGGAAAAAAAAGACGACCTTGGTGGCACGTGGCGGGAAAATACCTACCCCGGTGTTGCCTGTGACATCCCTGCTCATATGTATACATATTCATTTGAGCCGAATCCGGAGTGGAACTACCGTTTTGCGAGAGGGAATGAAATACAAGGATACTTCAAACGTGTCAGTGACAAATATGGAGTGACACCAAAAATTCGTTTTGGTGAAGCAGTTACGAACTGTTCATATAACAACGGCAAATGGACTATCAATACGAGCAAACAAAAAACCTTAGTTGTAGATTTTGTGATCTCTGCAACTGGCATCTTGCATCACCCGGCAAAACCCAATATTCCAGGACTTGATTCATTTAAGGGAGATTGTTTCCATACCGCAGAGTGGAATCATTCCGTAGAATTAAAAGGCAAACGAATTGGTGTGATCGGAACGGGATCTACTGCCGCTCAAGTTATTCCCGAACTGATCGCAGTGGGTAAAAAAGTTTCTGTATTCCAAAGGACACCCCAATGGATCGTCAAAGTGCCTGACAAACGTTATTCGGAACGTGACAGAAATGCTTGGAGGAAAAATCCTTCCATTGCAAAGCGTCTTCATAGATGGTATACCATTGCTGTGGAAGAAACATTTTCAAAAGCGGTGATAGGGAAAAAACTTCCACACGCACTCATGAGTTTTTTATGCAAATGGAACCTTCGATTTTCAGTAAAGGACCCAGTCCTTCGCAAAAAACTTACTCCTGATTACCGAGTAGGTTGCAAACGAGTGATTGTCAATTCTACCTTTTATGAGGCAATTCAAAAACCAAATGCGGATTTGGTGACCGAAGGCATAGAAAAAATCACAGAAAATGGTGTCGTTACCAAGGATGGGAAACTGCATGAATTAGATGTGATCGTGCTTGCTACTGGCTTCCATCCATTCAATTTTATGAGACCGATGAATCTGACCGGCCGAGATGGTTTAAAAATCGACACCGTCTGGGAACATAAGGTGCAAGCCTATCGATCCATGTTTATCCCTGGCTTTCCAAATTTTGCATTGATGCTCGGACCGAATACCCCAATTGGCAATTTTTCTGTGATTGCAATGAGTGAAGTTCAGACAAATTATCTGATGAAGATGATCCGTGATTGGCAAGAGAATAAGTTCAATGAGATTGATGCCACTCCAGATGCATTCCAAAGATTTAATGCCTATCTCAAAAGTGGAATGGGCAAAACGGTTTGGCTTGGTGGTTGTAACAGCTGGTATTTGGACGCTGATGGAGATCCTGCTATGTGGCCATACACTTGGAAACAGTGGGAAAAGGAAATGAATGCTCCTGATTATAAAGATTTTGCCTTAAAATAGAGTCTGTGTTTTTTGACAGGTGTCAAAATTTCGAGTAGTTTTTTTTAATAGCTGTCTAAAATTACGGATATGAGTTTTGCCGTTTTTCACAGACATATGGAACCTTTTGTGAAAAGCGATCTAAACCTGAAGATGGTTTTCATTTCAGGACCAAGACAGATAGGTAAAACTACCCTTTCGAAATCCCTACTGGGAGAATCAGGCACATATCTCAATTGGGACTTTGACGCACATAGGGAACGCATACTCAAATCGGAATGGCCGATTGATAAAGGGATCCTCGTTCTAGACGAAATTCATAAGTATAAAAATTGGCGAAATACAGTTAAAGGAGTCTTTGATGTACTTGGTGATAAGATTTCCATCTTGGTAACAGGTTCAGCAAAGCTGGATACATATCGTAGATCAGGCGATTCTTTACAGGGCAGATACCACCACTACCGCATGCACCCATTGTCGATTTCTGAGTTGGATTGGAAAGAAAAAACGATTCTTGATTTGTTGCGTTTGGGTGGGTTTCCCGAACCTTTCTTTTCTGGATCCGATGTGAAATCCAAACGATGGAGAAAAGACCATCGCACTCGCATCATACGTGAAGAGCTAGTGTCCGTCGAACAGTTCCAAGATTTAGGGACTATAGAACTTCTTGCCATGCGATTACCAAACTTAATTGGAAGTGTATTTTCGATCAACGCCATCAGAGAAGACCTCCAAGTAGCTCACAAAACAGTTGATAAATGGCTCACCGCTTTAGATTCACTCTATTATACCTATCGACTCCTACCGTTTGGGGCTCCCACCATCAAAGCAGTCAAGAAAGAGAAGAAACTATATCTTTGGGATTGGTCTGTAATTGAAGATATGGGAATCAAATTTGAAAATTGGATTGCCTCTGAACTCCTTTACATGACTCATCACAAAGAAGACACTCTAGGTGAAGAATGGGAATTGCGTTATTTTCGAGATTCTGAAAAAAGAGAAGTCGACTTTGTGCTTATAAAAGATCAAAAACCATATGCCTTTGTGGAATGTAAACTTTCAGAAACCAATACTTCACCTCATTTACGCTATTTGAAGCATAAATTTAAAGAAGTCCCAACCTTTCAAATCTACTTACAAGGGAAAAAAAGTTATATCAATGAGGATGGCATTTACCATCTACCTGCACTAGAATTTCTAAGAGATTATATTTGGAAATGATCGTTTTGTCATATTATATGATATGTATTGATTTGATATCGTATGAAGCGAATCGGATGAATGAGCGTAGATCGACCCTCATCCTTCCCAATCCCAAAAAAAATCTTTGTTAGATAACTCTTCCTTGGGGGGGTTCTGGCCTGAATCGAAACGTTCTTCCCTGTCCTGAGATTCTTCTTCGAATGTTTTCCCCATCTTTTCTAAATCTTTGGTTTCACCTTCCCAATATTCTTCGGTTCCAAAATGGGGAAAAAGATTTGGAAATGAAGGATCTTGCCAACGTTTGGCGATCCATGCCGCATAATGAATATATCGTATCCCACGTAGTGGTTCAATGAGTGACAACCAACTTGTAGAAAAATCACAAAACTCCCGGTAGCCTTCGAAGAAGAGCTCTCGTTCATATTCCTCCCTCTTTCCGCCAAAGGGAAGTAACATCCAAAAGTCTTGAACCACTGGACCTTCAATAAAATCATCAAAATCGAGAATGGAAAAGCCGTCCCCAGAATAGAGTAAATTTCCTTTATGGCAGTCCCCGTGAATGCGTTGGAATGGGACAGCTGACGATTTTAAAATGGACTCGTAGGTGTCGAAAGTAATCTTTGAGGCTGACTGATACCTTTTCAATAGATTCTGATTGGAAATCCATCCGCCATCCTCTATGATCTGTAAGGCGACATTTGCATAATGTTTGATATCAAGTGTTGGTCTAGAAATCACCTTTTTTGTCTTTCCAACCATATGGATTCGCCCGATGAGCCTTCCAAGTTGGATCATATCTTCTTCTGCAATTTCTTCGATGATACGTCCCGTTCTTAAAGGCCAAATCGCAAAGTAAACACCGTCGAAAAAATGTATGGATTCATGTTTTGTATTTTTGATGGGTGCAAGGACGGGAATTTCGGCTTGGACAAGTTCATATAAAAAATCATGTTCTTCTTGGATTTGGGATTTTGTCCAGCGACCAGGGCGGTAGTATTTTACCACATAACGCGTATTTCCTTCTACTTCAATATCATAGACACGGTTTTCGACGCTATTGAGTGGAACACAACGACCTGTAGGTTCAAAACCTATCGACTCAAGAGATTGTAAGATGACTTCGGGACTGAGAGATTGAAATGAGGAAATTGGATTCAAGAGGGTCCTAAAATCCGATTGCGACCGGATTCTTTGGCAAGGTATAAATTTTTGTCTGCTTCCTTTAAGTAATCATGTGGTATGGCTAATTCTGTCAGGACACCTCCAGACAAACCACCGCTAAATGTAATTTTGATCTCTTCACCATTTTCCAAAAATATAGGTGTATTCGAAATTTGTTTTCGAATTTTGTCCATTACATCGAGTGCAAACTTTAGAGAAGTTTCAGGTAGGATCACAACAAATTCTTCACCCCCAAATCTTGCGATGATATCGGACTTGCGAAGGTTTAAGCGCAATTCTTTCGCAAAAAATTTTAAAACCATATCTCCCGCATCATGCCCGTATTTGTCGTTCACACGTTTGAAAAAGTCGATATCTAAAACAGCAATCGCAATGGAATGTTTGTGTCTTTTGGACCGTTGGAATTCTTGTTCGATTCTTTCTTCGATGTACCTTCGATTGTACAAACCAGTGAGTGAGTCTCGTATCGAAGTTTCGATGAGTAAGTCTTCTAATGCCTTGATGCGAAGGGCTCCAAAAATACGTGCCAACAACTCTACTTGATCGGCGGGTTTGCTGATAAAATCTGTGGCGCCTGCTTCAATGGCTTCTTTAATTTTGCAAGACTCTGTATGGCTTGTGATCATGATGATCGGGATCCACCCAGTCGGTGAGGAAGCTAAGATTTCTTTGATAAGGTCGATACCATTTCCATCAGGTAACTCCCAGTCTAGTAAAACAACATCGATCTTTTCGTTGGCAATCTTGAGTCGTGCAGAAGCCGCTGTTGCGGCACAAAGTACAGTGTAACCATTTTTTGATAATACACGATCTAAAAGACGCAGCTGGATGTCTGAGTCCTCTACAACTAATATTTGTTTGGCTACCTTTTTCGTCATATAAGAATTACTTTTTCTTCTTTTTGGGCTCTAAAATACGATCGGCTTCTTCTTGCGTGAGTGGGACTTTGACGATGGTACCACCCTCCTTTCTAACTTGCTCCAAATTGACTATTGCACCACTGAATAGGCCATTTGCTTTATTGGAAACATCTTTTACCCCATATACAACCCATTTTCCGCCTTCTAGGGAAAGCACCAAGTAGGAACAATCTGCAACAGCAAGGAGTGAATGTGCAGACATCTGGCTCATCACTTCATAACTGAGAACCACACCAGAGCCGACTCCGACTCCCATAGGAACCCCAACAGATTTACCCAAATAATAGATTCCAAAGACGGTGCCTGTTCCGAACGAAGTGACCGTTCCCGTAACCCCTACTCCTCCGGCTGTTGTTTTCGAAGCCACATAGGTAGTGGTCTGGAGGCCAGCTGAGGTAGCTGTGACAACTCCACCTGCCGTTGTACCTGAAAGGGAAAGACCTCCTCCAACAATCGTTTGTGAGGTGGTCACTCCGATCAAGGTGGATGGTGCTAAAATGTACTTTCCCGACTTTTCTGTGATGATGGCGGCACCTTTGGTTGTGTACTTTGATGTCTTGCGTACCACATAGGAAGACGCTTTGCCACCAGCGCGTAGAGATTCGTAAGATTCACCAACTACGATTTCTGTGCTACCCAATAAGGCTCCCAGTGCAAGTTGGACATTGGGTGCAATGATATAAACAACACCTTTGCCGGCAACTGTGACTGTTTCAGCTAACAAATAGACGCTGGTTGTTGTTCCCACAGAAATAATGGCGGCAGGATACACAACTGCATTGACACCAATGTACCCGATCGACAGCACTCCGATTTTTCCGACAGGTTCAATGATCGCATCATAGAAAATGGCCTTGGTGGTTTTTACAAAAGCCTTTAAGAGTGAAAAGGAAAGCCCTTCACCATCCGCAATGGATTCAATGTCTTTTCCTGCGCTTGCAAGCTCCTCTTTCGTTGCTTCACCATAGTTAAAAAAGGTTTCCTTCCAAGTACTGGATATGGAATCGGAAACAATGGTTCGTAACTCATGCACTTCGGTGTAAAGATCTCTCCAGCCTCCGCTGTCAATGACTTCATAGTATTCATTCCAAGCAGATTTGAGTGCTTCATCCATATCCACATAACCATAGACAAACGAATCAAATGAAGTTTTAAAAATTTGATTATAAGATTTCATTCTGGCTTGGAAAGCAGGTGTTTTGTCTCTTTCAGCGGGATCTTTAAATCTATATTCTGCCCAAGTTTCCCAATCCTTTCTCAATTGTTCCGAATTTTGAATCACCTTATTATGTGCTTTCATTCCTTCATCAAAGGATGATCCTATCAGGCCATATGCCTTTGCGTTCGATTCGTACATGATATAGATACCAGGTAAGGTTGCATTTTGTTCGATATAGTTTACGGCTTCATTGCCCGACTTAGATACATCATCTGCTAAGGACCAACTGTACTTTGTTCCATTTTTGATGACGATAACAGACTCGCTCGCCTTTGTAATGGCTTTACTGAATTCTTCTTTTGCGAATTTGAATTTTTTTCCGTAGATATAAATCTCGCCCTCTTCCATCGGAGGAATGAATTTGATACTTGTCCCGGCAATAGGAACAGCACCTTGGTAGTACAACGACTTGTGGCCTTCCCGAATCAGTTTTTTGGAATTTTTGAGTGGGTCATCTTGATCAGTCTCCGTAGACTTACATGTGAGAACCAAACAGAAACAGATGATGGAGATAAAGGAAATGGATAGATTTTGAAATTGTTTCATACTTTGTTTATATTTTATTTTGTTTTATTGCCCTGGTTGGGGGTTTTTTGTTTTTCTTGGCCTTTGATTTCTGCTTCCATCACCTTTTTGACAAGAGCAGGATCATTCGATAAAATTTCCACCTTACCGGCCTTTTTTGCTTCCTTGAGGTCAATGATCGTACCCGTAGGAAGATCATCAAATCCTGCATAATTGCCTCGGACAACCGCGATCACAAGCCTTGGCCCATCATATGCCAAAAATATCGTTCCATCAGGAACTGTCAGTAGAAGATGGGCAGGGATGACGGTAAGAGCCGTATAACTGAGAATCAAACCTGATTCCATAACGTATACCGAAGAGTCTGCCAAACCCTGACCAAAATCATAGACAAGACCCGTCACAAAGGCAGTAGACTCATATGTCACTCCTCCCACTTGTGTGACTGCCTCTCCCGTATAACCTGTAGACATGGTCGTCACTTGATTGAACGCGGCAACTCCTGCGCCCGTTACGGCAGTGGGTGCGACAGTTGACATCGTGGCTATGCCCATGGTTCCTAGTAACCCCGCCTCTAAACTTGGGCTTAAAATACGGTAACCCACCTTCGTTGGGTAGTACACTACCATACCCGTAGTTACAAGAGCCTGTCCTGAAAACGTAGTGACATGAGCAACTGGTGCATAAACACCACCAACAACTAACGTTTCACCAACGGCAGTAGTTGTATCAAACAAAGGGCTTAGCAAAATTTCTTTGAAGGCAATCGTATATCCTTGGAAGATGTCCCACATAGCAACGATTGTATTGTCCCTTTGGCCAGATTCTTCATACTCTGAAATGAACTTCTTTACACTCTTTCGGAAACTATTTTGCCATGCATTGGAAAGTTTGTTTTTGTTTTTCCACATCGTATCCACAAAAAAACCATTCACTCTTCCTGAAAAATTACTTCGAGCATCATTGATACTATTGTAAGCCTTGATCAATTGATTTGTATCTTCTTCTAGGCGATCCCCTAGAGAGATGTAGCCATAAATAAATCTTTTGGCCGCTTTGCCATTCAGCTCTTTCGAAAGTTCCCATTCTGCTCGGGAGACTTTAAAGGTCACTTCCAACATTTCTTCGGAGAGATCGGTGCCAGATTTGCGAAACGAGACTCCAGAATCATTGATCTCACCTATCGTTTGGGAGATGGATGAGGGTAGATCGACAACGCGTGTCTTCATTTTTGAAAAAATAACTGCCTTTGCGACTTTGGAACTCATACTTCCAGTTTCGAATGCCTGTTCGACGGACTGAGTTCCTGGTGGGATAAAGTACCAACCCTTTTCATCCAAATTTTTCCGGGCCCCCAATGCATTCGTAGTCAGTGGTGCAATTTTCTCAAATGTGGCGGGTTTTGCATTCGAACTTGTGACGGAGGCTCCCAACACTCGCTCTGCTTTGTCGGATTGGCAAGAAACTGAAAAAGAGACTATGGTAACTAATAAATATCGATGTATATTCTTATATTCCAAAATATGTATCCTTATTTCGTCTCTCTGATTTTTGATCGAGACGAAAACACATTCAATTGTGACGGACAAGACAAAAACAGAAAAGAAACCCTACTCCCCTGATTTTTGAATGTTGTCACCTAAACAGAGAGTACATGACTATTTCGATGTGTAAATCAGGAATTTTGCTCGAGCAATCGATTGACATAATTGAGGAAGTTGAGAAAAATCAATCCATGAAACGTTTGAAGTCACTTTTCGTTTTATCTTGTCTTTCCTGCGCTACCACATTTATCCCTTACAAATCAGAATGGAAACAATCTCCGGATGGCGACGTGTTTTATGCAGGTATTTCGGCTTCTGCGAGCGAAAAAGCGACTCAAATCGACAGCGTCTCCATGAAACAGCGCACCTGCATCGATGCGACCAAAACCATTTCCACTTCACCTAAAATTTCACAATTGTTAGTCGATGCAGAACAGCAAGAAATCTCAGCTTCGGAAGTAAAAGAATTGGGGAAACTCATCGCTTCCTACAAAATCACTCCCAACCTGATCGAGTGTCAGCCCAAAAGCAAAGATTCCTTTTTTGGAGGCGTTGATTGGAGCAACTGCCAATGTTTGTATTCCGTAGTGTATCCGGGTGGTCGTGCCCAGTTGCAAAAGGACATCCAAAAAGTGAAGTAAGCCCTAAACGAGCTTATAGATTTTTACAGGCAGGGATTTCCCTTTAATCTTAATATCACCTAATTCTACAAAATCATTTTTTTTGTTCGGTAGTTCTTGAAAGACTTCTTCGGAAACTAATATCTGTGAGTCGTATTCTTTGTTCAGTTGTTCGATCCTTGCGGCGAGATTGACAACATCTCCTATGATCGTGTATTCCTTGCGGTCTTTTGAGCCAACATTTCCCGTTACCGCATCTCCGGAATGTAAGCCCATTCCAAAACCAATCGGAGGTAACTTTTGAGTTTGAATCAAAGATTGTAAGGTATCTCGTATTTGAAAAGCCGCAGTGACAGCGTTCGATATGTCCTTTCCATCAGATACAGGAGCACCGAAGACCGCCATAAAGCCATCACCTAAAAATTTATTGATGATGCCTCCATTGGCATTCACACAATCAATCGCACAGGAAAAGACAGTGTTTAAAAATTTGATCAAGTCAGTTGGGGATTGAGTTTCAGAAAATTGAGTGAAGTTGCGAATGTCGAAAAACAGCATACAAACATGTCGGACTTCTCCTTCCCAGTCATCTCTTTGGTCTAACAAACGATTGACTACCGCTGGGGAAACATGTTGCCCGAAGAGGGACCGAATTTGATTTTTGTCTACTTCGTGTTGGTAAGAGCTTTTGACTGCTCTTTTGATCTGCCTTGTCACAAAACCTGCAATGAAACCAGACCCAAATAGAATGCCGGCCTTTGCAAAAAAAATCGAATCATTTTCTATTACGGAAATTGGTGAAATTTGAAATGAGAATGATTTGAAATATAAGAACAAACAAAAGTATTGAACGGATGCAACGATCCCTGAAAAAATAGACATTCGCTCTTCGAGTCGAAGCGTAGAAAGTAGAATAAATAAAAAGTAAACATAACTCGGCGGTGTATTCAATGCATCCAAGGAATGATTTGAATTGTAACCGACAAAAAAGATGGCAAATGTCGGAATGGAGGATTCAAAAAATGCGCTTCCGTAACGGACAAACGGATTGATTTCACCATTTCTTTTGATCGTAAAACCGAAGTATAGGCGAAGAAGTAATGCATAAAATGAAAGTGAGACAAAATACACTGGTGGAACCCAAACCGGGAAACCGGTGGATTGAATGAACTCATAAATCGCGGGGAAAAATACAGGTTGTAAAAGGAAAACAGAGGCACCGACTAAAAAAATAAAAATGAGAGCAGTTGCACGTCGCAACTCAGATCTCAAAATTTCTCTAGAAAAGGCAAGATCAAAAGACTCTCGTTGGAAATCCATCATTTCGTTCCATTCTAAACCTTTCCAAAATATCTAAACCATTTTTCTAATTTGTGAGAAATTTAAGAATAAATAGAAAGCTGGTAGAAAATTGTCCTACCCTAACAGTAAACTGAAATTAAATTAGTGTAGCATTCAGGAGTTCACAATTGCCTATCATACACCATCATAGTCTAAATCTTCCCGAACTTGCTTCCATTCTCTCTGAATCCATTCATGAAGAACAAAAATCACATCCACTCAAGTCGCCAACGGTAATCATTCCGAATCTAAATATCGAGCGATGGCTGAAGATTCATTTGCCAAGATATGCAAATTCCAAAATTTCGCTGAATGTAAACTTTGTCTTTTTGGAAAAATTCTTCGAGAAGATCCTTTCTTCCAATCAGCAATTACCTGTTCCAAGAAATAATTTATACAAACACGCCGAAATCGAAAGGCTAATATTTCAATACCTTACAGACAATCAATCTGATCCCAGTTTTTCATTTCTGGGAAACTACTTAACGTCCGCTAGTCGTGTATTTTCTCTCAGTATCAAACTTGCGAATTATTTTAAAGATTACGAACTAAATCGGTCATCATGGATAAACTTTTGGGGAAAAGATTGCGGAGTGGAACTGCCTTTACTATCTTCCAGCCCACTTGCAGAAGAGTCGGAAACCTCACCTTATTTTCAATTCCAAAAGAAAATTTATACAGAACTCTTTTTGAAAACGAATCAAGATAAATATTCACTGAGCCAACTTCTGATTCGCTCGATACCCACTCTTGAAAAAAATCCCCAGTTGAAGGACGGAACACTCCATCTATTTTGTTTGGCGAACCTCTCCGACTCTTACTTTTCTGCTTTAAAACAGCTATCAAATCAATCGAATCTGGATCTGAGAGTCTACCAGTTCCATACAGGTGAAAGCAATGTACAAGTTTCGAACCATACAAGTGCCGCTAGGTGGTCATTACCGCAAGCTTATATGGCATCAGTACTTTCTACCTTTTCAAAAAAGAGAGGACAGGTTTCGAAAACCAAGTCTGTCGCTCATCCAATTCCCGATAGTTTAGCTACCTTACATCAATTTCTGAAAGGCGAGGCTATCACAAAACCGTTGCAGTTGATAGAAAACTATTCCTGTTCGGTAGACGGAGGATTGCGTATTTGGAATGCACCATCCATTTACCGCGAAGTTGAGTGTGTGGCAAATGATATTCTCTATAAACTGAATGAATCGAAAGAAATCGGGAGCGAACTTTCACTCCTGGATTTTTGTATTCTTGTGACAGACATTCAGTCCTACCGCGGAGCCATAGAATGGGTGTTTGATGGAGGAATCCTTTTAGAGACAGATGCCGCGGAAGAAAATCAATTACTCAGAGAAAAACTTCCCTACTCCCTCGTAGATATCAAAGCATCAGATATATCTCCACTCTACCGCACTTTATGTGATTTTTGGGAGATTTGTAATCCTTCCGGGTTTAAGTTCACTCAATTTGAAAGAATTTTACGAAGCCCTCTTGTAAACATGGACCCTAATCAAGATGGAGACTATAGTGAAGCATATGATGCAATCTTGTCTTCGCTGGGTGTTGCCTACGAGGATTCGGATATGCTTGCAAGTGATGATCCTTTCCAAATATCAAATGGAATCCGCAGAGCCGTCTTATCCACCATCATTTCGAATGAAAATTCAGAAAGATTTGATTTTGCGTTTGCTCAAGTGAATGATGAAGAAGCTTTATCACATCTGACAGATATTTGGTGCAAGTTGCTCTTTGCAAGAAAGCTCGCAAGAGAGCTACTCTCGCAGAGCGAATGGACGGAACAAAGTTTGGAGAATCTAAAAGATGCTTTAGAATCTTTATTCCAATTTGATACAGCTGATTTAAATATTCGATCTCACTTCTTTTCATTTTGGAATCAGCTTTCCAATTGGAAAGGACTCAGATTGGACAGTCAAGATGGTTTGGAGATCATTCAGCTTATCACCGATGAAGCATTTGAAAGCATCTCTGTCAAAAAAGGTGACTATCTCACTGGTGGCGTGACAATCTCGCTCTTGCAACCGATGCGCCCTCTTCCCTTCAAACATGTCTACATATTGGGATTAGGTGAAGGTAAATTCCCAGGTATTAGCGATCGCTCCAAATTGAACTTAAGACAGAGTTTTCCCGAAGCCTGGGATTTAAACCGTAAACAAATCCAAGAATCTTTATTTTGGGAAAGTTTATTTTCTGCAAATGAATCTCTAACGCTCAGCTATGTGGGACAAAACACAAAAGAAGATAAAGTATTTGAGCCTTGTTCTACCTTATTTGAAATCATACAAGGATTAGAAATCAAAAATATCACAATACTTCCTTTGGTTTCTTATAGCAAAGTTTATTCCCATTCAAAAGAAGCCTGTAAAGCGGGCCTTGTGAGTTATGACTTTTCACGGATCTGGTTTCGTAGCGAGGAAACGTCTCCACACCTCACCCGGTCATTTCAAAATATCGAAACTCTTCCAAAGCTTACCCAACCAACTTACGGGAAAAAGAAAATTTATATATCTGATCTAATTGCATTTTTGAAGGATCCTTTAGATTCTTATCTAAAAAAGCAACTGGGGATGTACATAACTGAGGAAGAAGAATCGATATCTGAAGAAATTTTTTATTTAGATCACCTTCAAAGATCTCAGATTCAAAAGGAAGTGTACGCACAAATCTTTCCAGAACTCACAAAAAGTACTGAAAGTTGGAATCGAAAAAAGATAGAATCTATACTCGATCCGATCATAGAAACAAAGAGAAAAAGTGCACAGTTTCCTAATTTCGTATATTCAAAACTAGAAAGGGAATCCATTCTCGATCATTTTGAAGGCCAAGAAAACCTTCTTTTGGAATGGCAGGAATTATTAAAAGGAGCTCGCTACTCACGTTACATTAGCTTTGGCGATACTGGTCTAAATAGCAGTACATGTATCAAAAAACCCGCACTTACTTTTGATGGACTTCCCAATGTCCTTGTCATGGGAGAATGGGAACATATATTCCAAAAAGGAGATCAATACTTCCATATCTATACAAAAAGTTTAGAGCACTCGCCGCAGGCGCAATCCGACTTTGGTGGTGGCAAATTCATAGATTATTTTGGGAAACTAACAAGCGCTTTTTTAACTGCCCTTGCTTTCAAAAAGCAAAATTTAAATTTAAAGATTCTTACAACAAATCATAAGGATAGTAAAAAGGTTTTTTATCCCGAACTTCCATTTGAAATCGAAAACGCAGAAAGAGAAATATCCTCCTACTTTCAATCACTTATCGAACTGTATGTGAGTGATCAACCTACTTTTTTCCCACGTATTGCCTATTTGAACTTCTATGTGCAGAATTTTTCTGAACAATCCGACCAGTCAAAAAAACAAAAGTCAGAAAAAACTAAACCCATTTTGGCTCCGGATATGTTACTCGATTTCGAAAACGAATGGCGTGCCTATCTCCAGGAAAAAAAAGAAACGGTACATTCCAATCTGACTCCTCTCTCGAGACTGTATCCGAAAATTGAAGACTATCTAGTGCAATCTAACATACAGTTTGCGAATCAATTTTATGCACCCATGTCCTATTGGAGATCTTTATGAATACGACAAAATGCCATACCTTTATCGAAGCATCCGCCGGTACCGGAAAAACCTACCATATTATGCAACTACTCAGTTCTTGGATGAAGGAACATGCCAGTGATGAGGAAAATATTCTTACAAAGTCTCTCGTCCTTACTTTTACAGAAAAGGCGGCCGGGGAATTAAAGGAACGACTGCGCAAAACAATCCTTGGTCTTATAAAAGAAAATCCTCAACTTTACAAACGGTATCTACTCGAATTGGACCAAGTAACAATCTCGACCATCCACGGATTCTGCAATATGGTGCTTAGGGAGTATCCCATCGAATCTAACACAGGTGATGCTTGGGAGATGGGAGACGCGCCAGATCGTTTAAAGGAAACATTATACAATCTCAAACACACGCTATGGAAAGATCTAAACATTCCCTCCAAAGCACTAGAAATTCTATTGATTGGCAGCAACTTTTTTTCTGAGTATGAAGAAGGTATCTTAGAGGCATCCAAGTTATTGCTTACAGGACGCGATTATGATTTAGGCAATGAACCGCCCGCCGTCTTTTCTGATCCAAGTGATACGTTAAAAGATCAAATCCGCGAAACAACCAAATCTTTAGAGAAGTTAGTTGGGGATTTAAAACAGGACAAAATTGTAAACTCACTTTTAGCTGATCCAAGAAACTATTGGATTCCTGCTTGGGATTCCATTCTTAATCTCTTCCAACAGATTGACTCAATGGAATGGGAACATTGGATCGTACGATACTTTTCTCTCTGTCATTTTCCCTTCACTTCCCTCCAAACGGGGCACAAAGATCTGGTATTCAAGAAGGAATTCATCAAAAAGGCAAGTTTCACGGAAGAGTTCGCCTCGGAACTGGAAACCACTACCTCAAGAGTCTTACGATTCATTTTTAAAATCTCAGAACAATTATTGCAATCCGTAAATATTGATCATTTTATCCATCAAACTGCCCTCTTCCTAGTACAAAAAGTAAATGAGAGATATTCAACGTCGAAATGGATGAGCTATGATCAAATGTTGATTGCGGTAAGAGATGCAGTTCGCAACAAACAAGAATTACGATCTGCATTGCGTGAGCGGTTTTCCTTTTGCCTTTTAGATGAATTCCAAGATACGGACTTGGTTCAGTATGAAATTTTTAAAACAATCTTTTTGGATGCAGATGACGAGAATCACTTTTTATATCTGATAGGCGATCCCAAACAATCAATCTATGCGTTTCGAGGCGCAGATTTGGGAAGTTACCTTGTGGCAAAAGAATCATTTAAAAATTTCAAAAATGAAACGTTAGCAACAAATAGACGCTCTGTAAGCGGCTTGATCCAAGGTTATAATCGTATATTTGGCATCAACAATCCAAACTCACAGTTCTTTCCGATTTCGGAAATCGGAATCGAAAACAGTGCCATTGAATATAAGGAAGTATTGCCTCCACCAATTGACGAGCAAACGTACTCGCTACATCCAGGATTCGACGAAGGCCCGATCCACATTGTTCGTTTAACGGACGATAATGATGATCCCGTTGCAACACCGAAACTAAACAAGGCCAATTCAATGGATAAATGGTCCGTATTTATTGCGGCAGAGATACAAAAGCTAATCAAGGATCAATTTACATACGAAATTTCCAATGTACCTACACAGCTCCGATTCAATGACATTGCCATACTTGTAAGAAGTAGAGCAGATGGTTTGGTCGTCGAATCCGCACTTCGTAATTTCAATATCCCATCCACTTTTTATAAACAAGCCGGCATTTACCAATCCCGAGAAGCTGATCAAATTCTAAACATCTTTGAATGTTTATCAGATCCAAATCATCCCGCCTCCTATCGAAAATTATTATTCGGTGATCTCTTTCAAATCAGAGCCGAAGATTTAAAATTTTTTGATGAACACTCGATTGACTCCTACGAAAAGCGAATGTTAGATGAATGGCGAAAGTTAATCGCAAAAGGCTGCTATGCCGAATTCTTTCGCAGATTGGAAGAGGATTCACGTATCTTCTATTCTCTAGACGCAAAGGATTTAAAATGGGAACGAAGACGAACCAATTACCGTCAGATTTTACAAAAACTTTTAGAGTATCAGATCAAAAACCATTGTGGACTCGAAGAGTTATCTGCAGAACTAACACGATGGAAGACCGAAAAAAGTAAGGAAGAAGAGTTACCTTTATACGATAAAGAAACGGAAGATGACGCAGTGCAAATTCTCACGATCCACGCATCGAAAGGGCTAGAATGGCCTGTTGTATTTCTGGTTCACTTTGCGGATGAAATTAAGAATCCAACAAATTATGATTATCCGAAAGCAACCGAAAACGGACGCAAGTGGGGTCTTTCCCTTTGGGAAAAAAATAAGGAAAACCATTCCATATCCTTTCAAAACGAACAAAAACGATTGTTATATGTGGCAATCACACGACCAAAAATTCGACTCTATCTACCATACGTTCAATTGTCTTCAAAAACTTCACCTTACCATCAGAATATATATATTTCTTTGAATTCGATTCTGACTAATTCTAATGGAGAGCCGCCGAAGGAAGAATTTACAATCCGAAATCTAAACTTTCCAGTAGAGCAAAAGAAAGAAAGCGTACAACTTTCCAAAGTCGGGACCAATCAATCACAACAAACTTATCAAAGACTAGTCCATCACCCTATCAATGTAAAACGTAGGTTGTATTTGCATAGCTATAGCTCTTTAAAAAAAGGTGAGATAAAGGAAATATCTAAACCGGAAGAAAATCAGATCGAAATAATTATCGATCCCCTTCCAACAGAATCTTCAAAGGAAGAGAGCCAAGCACTTCCATCTTCCGCAAACACAGGCTTATTCCTTCATAGCATGTTTCAAGATATAGACTTTCGTTTTTTTACGACCGATAGATTGGCGGAACTTTCTAAAAACTCGGAATGGAACAACATTTTAAAGGAAAATATGGACCAACATGGTCTTAGCAAAAATAGAAACGAAATTCAAAACATTATAGAACAAACACAAATCCTCATGACCCAAACGCTCAGAGCAAAGCTCCCTTTGGAAAATGGAAAATCTTTTTCTTTATGCGAATTGCATGAGGAACAAACTTCGAAGGAGATGGATTTCCACCTTCTTTTCGAAAAGATCAACATCAGTGGCTCTCTTGGAAATTTTTTAAAAGGATCCATAGACCTTGTGTTTGAATGGGAAGGAAAGTTCTATATTGCTGACTACAAATCAGACCGACTCCCTGATTACTCTGATGGTTTTCTAACACAAAGAATGGAAGATAATAGTTATGTTCTACAGAAAAATATTTATGCTTACATTTTCTTTGAATACTTAAAATCCATTTACGGAGAGGAGGATGCACTCACAAAGTTTGGTGGGGTGTATTACTTATTTGTCCGAGGGATGAAGGAAAATACTTCCTATGGAATCTACTATGATTTTGGCAAAGGAAACGAGGGTGCGTGGAATGCCAAAAGACTTGAAACCATTCGAAGCCTAGTTGATAAACAAGTGCTCAGTGCCATTAAAGGAGCCGTCATATGAATCCAACTAACACTCACTTTATCAATCAACTAGCCACTTATCTTTCTGAATCTGATTACTCGTCATCGGACTTGGTGCCAATTCTAAATGATATCTATGATGCTGAAAAGGAAGGAAACCTCTGTGTTCCCATCAAAGAAAATTGGCTACAAACGTTAAATCCGATTCGATTGCCTTTTATTGTAAAAAGTATCGATGGCGTCGATCACCTCTACTTTGACAGTGTTTTTACACTCAAATCAAAATTAGAAACTGCCTTAAAAAAACAAATTCATGAATCTCATCAAATCAATATCGACCAAAGGAAATGCAAAGAAATCCAAACAAAACTGGAAAAGATTTACAATCAATCATCCCCCACACCCAATGGAGCCGATCCCTTTTCACTAAAACCTGGCCAAGAACGCGCATTACAACAATTATTAAATTCTAATTTTCAAATTATTAGCGGAGGTCCCGGAACAGGCAAAACTACCGTCGTTGCTTTTTTACTTAGAATTATGTTGGAATTGGATATTTTACCAGATCCAGAAGAGATTGCTCTCGTTGCGCCCACCGGTAGAGCCGCACAACGTTTAACAGAGTCCATTCAATCTAATTTAAAAAAAATGGGGTCCGACCAAGACTTTATCAACTTATTTCACGGACAAACTGTACATTCGCTCCTTCAATTTAGAAAGAATGAAGGCACATTCCGTTATAATAAAGACCGCTCCCTACCCTATCGCCTCATCCTAGTAGACGAAGTTTCTATGATGGACCTAAAGTTGATGGTAAGTCTTTTTGATGCTCTAGCCAATATTGAGTCCAATGACCATCTCCCCTTTCGTCTGATTTTTTTGGGAGATCCGAACCAATTGCCATCCGTAGACAAAGGAGAGGTGCTCGCTGATTTTCTCAGTGTGTTGGAAGGGGAAGGAAAGTACATTTCCCATTTAACAGAATCAAATCGATCCAAAGAAGGATCAAAAATACATACCTTGATGAAAGAAATTTTTCCGAGTCAAAATGCAACGGAGCAAAACGAAATACCCAAAATTTCAGCCATTCATAAAATAAATTCGTTTTTGGAGTTGGATCAAGTTTCTGACGAAGTTGTTTGGTTGAATTTAAATGGGAAGGGATCTAAAGAAAAACCTTCAAGAGATCTTTTGATCCAATCGATTTGGCAAAATCACTTTATCCCTCAGATGAAAAATGTTTCTGCTTGGAACTTTGCTTCTGAGTCGGAACTTAGCGCCTTTTCTCCATCAGAATTCTTAGCCGAACTGAATCGATTTCGTTGTTTGACAATCTTTAGAAATGGTTACTTTGGTATCGAAGGGATTCATGCTAAAATTGAAAATTACGCACTCAAGTTTTTCCATGAGTCTTCGAATCCAAATCTTTTTCGTGAACTTGCCTCTCGGTTGTACTATGAAGGAATGCCGATCATCATCACAAAAAATGACCGAAGTCGAAAGTTGTTTAATGGTGACGTAGGTTTTATATGCAGAGTCAAGGATGAACTAAGGGCAATTTTTGCGATCAATGATAAGTTATTTTCTTTTGCCATTGATACGCTTCCCATGCATGAAGCCGCATACTTTATGACGGTTCACAAAAGCCAAGGCTCAGAATATGATTCGGTACTTTTTTATCTTCCAGAGCTAAAGCAAACATCCGGTAGTAAAGGATCAGATCAAAACAACGATCAGAACAAACTACTCACTCGTAAGATTTTATATACCGCGATCACTCGTGCGAAAAAGAGAGTGATCCTCGCTGGTAGTGAAGCGACGTGGCAATTTGGACTCAAACAAAATCCAAAAAGAGTAACCGGCTTTTCTCTCGTGGACTGAAAGGTTTTTATTTCCTTCTAATTTCCACTATCACGCGTTCGACTGGATCATTTTTAAAGCGAGATGACCCTTTGGTCGTTTCAACGATACGTGAAGCGGGAATGCCTTTGTCTTTTAGAGTTTTGGCAATCAATTTTGCTCGTTCCATTCCCACATTTTCATTGTCAAACCAGCCAGCTTGTGTATCTCGATAAGGACTCACAAATGTAATGATGATGGCTTCACAGTCAGAATATTCATTATGAAGATTACGAGCTATGGCATCGATCCGAGCCCTTCCTTCCAAATGAATTCTGTTAGATGGAAATTCAAAAATCTCTGTTGCTAAAAAAGAATATCTTTCCATTACATTTGCCGATTTTCGGTATATTTCATCGTTCCCATCCGTTTTTCCTTTGGATCCAACTTCTGTCGTAGAGTTCTCCGTGGAATCGGAAGGAGATAAAAATGCAAAACCAACACCTGCTCGAAATACAGTCTCATCATACTGACCACGATTTTTAAAGGAATTTGAGCCTGGTTCGTAATCGACGATATAGACATTGCCATGTTCCAGCTCACCCGAAAAAAATAAATGATCATCAGCATGGTAACGTAAACCAATGCCACCAAATACACGATTTGTACGGCCACCAAACTTACGATCTACGCCCATACCACCACCCAATCTAATGTAAGGGTCCCAGGTCGAATTGGGAAACAAATGGTAGTAAAATCCTAAATCGGCGGTTGTAGATTCCATAATCTTTGTATTCTTTTGGGTCAATAGAAAGATCGTATTGCCCAAAGCAAAACCCGAATCAGGATCCCCACTTGCGATTCCCAAATCAAGACTTGCAATCGTGATCAAAGGAAAACTAATTACAGGGAATCTGTTGCTTGTTAGTGTTTGATTGGACACTCCAAAACCGATTCCGAAATATTTAAATAACGCATATTCAAATCCAAATTCCGCAGATTGGCTAGAGAGTCGTATACCTTTGCCCAACTGTTGTCGCAAGATCGTGTTTGTGTAAGCCAATTCGAAAACGGTGGTTCCCGATCTGACGGAAGGGATAGAATATACCTCAACGTTTTCTTCAATCGATCCACTACCATTGCCGAGGCCGCTGGCAACACCGAAATAAGAATACATCCGCCCTTTTTGAAAGCCTTGGGCTTGTAAAAACATGGGGAGTCCGAGAATCAGAAACAGTAAAAAAATAATTAAATTTCGCATCAGTTAACGACCAATTAATGAACATAGGTACAATTCGCTCGTTAAGTTTCAAACACTAAACAAAGCCAAGGTTGGTTTGGTGGAAAAGTTGTATGAACTAATCCACTGTCAGGGCCCCTAAATACTTCATCTGAATCATTTAGGAAATGTAGGAACAGCAATAATCAGTGACGGTGGTGATTTGGAGTTTGAATTTTGTTTTGGCAGGTACTTCAAAGGTGTGTTTTCCATTGATCTGAAGCCATGTATCCGATTCAGGAAGTAAAACTTTTAATTCTCCGGAAAGGATCTCCATCACTTCCTTCACATCAGTTCCAAATTCATATTCACCGGGAAGCATGATGCCAAGGGTCTTCTTTTCGCCATTGGCAAAAACGACTGTACGACTAGTAACGTTTCCATTGAAGTAAACGTTCGCATCTTTAATTATAGTTACATTTTCAAATGAATTCATATATGCCTCAGATTAAAATCTAAAAGTCTAGTCTTTGGCCTATACGAGCAATTTCCACTACTTTTTATTCAGAATCCATTTTCGGGATTATCAAAATCAACAAATTGGTGGTCGATGTTGCAAGTAGTTTCCCCTTTTCCGTCTTCATTTCAGCAGTCATATGAATGGTAGAGAATCCTTTCGCCTCTATATTTGCTGTGACAAACACATCCTGTCCCGTTGCTACACTTCTTATGTACTGGATGTTCATGTCGATCGTAGTGGTTGGCTTCTTTGCAACTAAATAACTCAGAGGCCCATAGGCATTGTCAAACGCCGCGGCAATATAGCCTCCTTGCATAAAACCCATCGGATTGGTTTGGCTCTCTCTTACTGGAAATCGAACAACGATGCTTTTGTTTTTAATGTATCCAACAATTTCTGCGTTCATATCTGTAAATGATGGTGGTGGGACAGTGATCTTTCGATCTCCAGCCTGAAAACCTTCCGTCATTTCCTTCATGATTTGTATTGTTTCTTCTTTAGATAAACTTTGCACAAACGGCCTACCTTAGTGATGGAATGTAACCACTTGTAACATTTTTCTTCAACCCCACTATTTCGTCAAGATTTTATGTTGCCAATGGTCACTTAGATCTTAGATTCGGATTGTGAAACGTAATTCATATCATCACGGAGACCTTAAAAGCGCTTTGTTCAAAGCCTGTCACAAACTTCTCCGAAAGACTGACCCCCAGGAAATATCCTTGCGACAAGTAGCAGATCTTGCTGGCGTTTCACATACTGCCATTTACCGCCATTTTAAAAATAGAGAACAATTATTGGAAGTTATGGCGTGTTATGGATTTGATCGACTCGCCCATATCCAAAAACGAGCATTTGATAAAGAGTCATCCAATGAAGAAGGATTGATTCGGCTTGGTCTTGCCTATATCAAATTTGCAACCAACCATCCGCATTATTATAAAATTATGTTTATGACAAAACGGGAACATCCAAGTTTTGAATTAAAAAGGTCACAAGTAAAATCCTACTTGGTTCTATTAAATAGCTGTAAGACATATCTTGTTTCGAAAAAAATTCTGAAGGATCCGCGAGTCTATGCACTCATGTGTTGGTCTCTTGTACATGGATACTCCAATCTAACAATCGAGACTACATTCCCAAAATCAGAAGCGGCTACGATCAAAACTACTTCTTTATCTCTCGCGGAAGCTATCATTCGGAATGCTTTGATCTAATGTAAATATAATTTAATTAATCACTCGCTATCCGCTTTCTTAAAGTCGTAAATACTTCCCTTCCCTGAAACAAAATAAGATAGATAACATGCAATGCATAGATAGACTCCTATCTGAGGACCAAAGATCTCCATTCCCATAATCGTACTTGCAATCGGTGTTTTGGTCGCTCCTGCGAATACAGCCACAAATCCGATGGCCGCCATCATTCCTAAGGGCAAAGGAATGAATAAGGATAAGGCACTTCCCATGGTGGCACCTATAAAAAACAAAGGTGTGACTTCCCCACCCTTAAATCCTGAGCTTAAAGTTAAAACAGTCAGCAGAAGCTTTATTAGAAAATCAAAAGGTTCTGAAGGGACGGAAAATGATTGTTGGATGGAATCAATACCCAAACCCATAAACCTAGAATCAACTAGGGTCATATATCCAAGAAGCAGTAAAAAACCGCCAATAAGGGGACGCAACATTGGTTGTGTGATTATAGAAAAAATGTGAGAGGCACTCTTGCTTAGTTGCATATAACAGTAGGAAACCGTACCAGAAACCAGTCCGAGAATTACGACCAAAAGAATTACCTTAACAATCTCTCTATCAAAATTTGGCAGGTTCCCTACAAAATAATCGGCGTGTTTGGCTCCAACCGATAAACAGACGATATGCGCCACGAAGGCGGTCAGCAATGCAGGTAAAAAAGAAAGGATACGTTTTTCTTTCAATGCAACCACTTCCAGGGCAAAAAATGCTCCCGCAAATGGTGTCCCAAAAATGGAAGCAAAACCAGAACTCACTCCCATAATCAGTATCAACTTTCGATCAGGACCTGTGGACCGAAAGATTTTTGTAATCTTGGATGCTATGGCGCCACCCATTTGTACTGCTGTCCCTTCTCTTCCAGCGGATCCTCCAAAGAGATGCGTAAGAAGCGTTCCAAAGAAAACCAAAGGAGCCATCCGAAGCGGAATCGGTTTTGATTCAGCTTGGATCTCTTCAAAGATTAGGTCATTGCCACGGACAACAGTTGCGCCATATTTTTTATAGAAAAATGCGATGAGTAACCCGACCAATGGCAACAGATAGATGAGCCAATCGTTTGTTTTACGAAGTTCTGTGACCCACTCCAGACTTTTCAGAAAAATGGCACTCATGATTCCAATGGATGTGCCAACGGAAAGGATATACACAGCCCATTTGAGTGACCATCTCCATCTTTCCATAGTTTACAAACTACCTGAGTTCAAAGCTCGCCAAATCTGTAAAATATGAGGAGGTGTATCCTGGGGCAAAATACCACCCGATTGGAAAATCTGATTGATCCAATGTTGAGTCTCTTTTGAAAACTTTTGTTTCTTAATTTCGAAGTTTTTCATTTGAACATTAATTGTTGAAGTACTTGTACCATATAGCAAAGGATTCGTCTCTTTTTCCAATTCTGCATTGGATGCGGTTTCTAATCTGGCTCCATTACTTTTCCCACCAGTATCGAGTTTCCGATGCTGAGTTGGATTAACATTCGGTAGAGATTCTAAATTGACCTGAAGGAATCGCTTGCGACCATCAAAACCAGTTTGTATCAAAAACCCTTTTTTCTTTAATCGTGAAATGATCCTTGATATGGTATCATCTTTCAAATGAAGTAATCTTGCGAAATGTTTATTGGATGCAAAACACTTCCCATTTTCGCAGAGCGAACTTACTTCCGAAAGAATGATTTTTTCATTCAAACATAGATTCTCTAGCCCATCGATATACGAGGGTATCCAAATACCTTGTCTCATAGAAACATCCTTCGTTCCATGTGGGCAAACCTTCGGTCTCGACATGGAATCGTTTTTACCTTCACCTTACCCTATAGGTACGGTGATCTAGATTGTAAGAGGATTTTCTCCTCCAAGCATGTTATAGGGGTGTCGATGCCCTACTCTACCCAATTGCCCATAAGTAGACAGTTTAGACATAAGCAGAGCAGTGAGGTTTTGTCAAGCACTAATGAGACATAATTTCCGACTCAGCGATTGGCAGAAAGAGTCGTTGGTTCGGGGATATTTGAGGAAGGAAAGTGCTCCCTTGGTTATTTCGACACAGACCAAGGGAGCTTTGTCATCCATGCTTGGAGAAACACTGGTTTCAAAGACATCTACATCTTATTCTCCCGTATTATTAGTACAAGCTTTTTTTATAAAAAAATTTATAAGTTCGTACTATTGCCGTGTTTGAAAGCACATAACAAATTATTCTCTTGCAAACAAATCTTACTTAAGGTTCATATTCAATTAAATGAAAATCATTACGATTGCATCGCTGAAAGGTGGCGTTGGTAAAACCACTTTGGCAATTTTTCTTGGCCTGACTCTCTCTAAATTGAAAAAGAAAGTCCTCTTAATTGATGCTGATCCCAACAACAATCTTACCGATTTTTTTCTCAGAGACGAAGATACAGACACCTTAGAGGCAAAAAATATTTATTCTGTTCTGACTGGCAGAAGTCCAGTACAGGACTGCATCCGCTCTCACGAGTATGGAATAAACATTCTGCCAGCAACACCCGATTTGGCAAAGTCCCAAATCGAACTTGTACAAGATCCGTCGGCGATGATTCGGTTTTCCAAAGGGATCAAAAGTTTAAATTATGATTATGTGATTTATGATACCCCTCCATCCTTAACTTACGAATTGTATTTAGCAATCCATGAAGCGAATGTCGTACTTTGTCCTGTAGCATTTTCTCGTTGGACATTTCAGGGCTTTGATTTATTGAGCTATGTCTGCCAAAGACAGGAACAAAGTTCACCGATAGCCGTTCCTTCAATGGTCAGCGCAAAAGACCTCGAACGTATCCAAGCAAGTGGCATGGAAAATATCTCAAAGTCATTTATTACAAAATCATCTGCATTGTCCCAAGCGGCTACACTCGGCAAACAATTGCCCGATAAATCTGAAATATGGGATCAATTCAAAGCATTGGCAAAAGAGGTTATCAAATGAGCAAACGTGAATCACTTATCAATTCAATTTCTGGAACACGCCCAGGTTTCTCCAAGTTGGTCGAGATATCTAAACCTGCTGTTGATCACGAGATCACGACTCTTCGAAACTTACATGAAGGCATAATCGCCAATGCAAGAAATATGGTTCAAAATGCGATCCTAATCGGAGAAATTTTAACACAAAAAAAATCCAAGTTAAAACACGGAGAGTTTATTCCATGGGTGGAATCAAACTTAAATTTTAAGATTAGAACAGCACAACGCTATGTCAAAATGTTTGAAAACAGAGAGCTTATAAATGCGTCTGCGTTGACGCATTTGGAAGATGCGTATAAGTTAATTGCCGGTCCCATTGCAGATGAAAAGGAAATCAACCCATCATCTACAAAAAAACCCGATGATCTTTATAAAGAATGGAAAGCTGGAAAAAATATAAACAAAAGTGATAAACAAGTATTGTCTACTTGGATCAAAGAGAAAACAACAGATTTGAAATTTAAGATTTCACAATTGGAAAGTGATCTTAAAAAACTCAAATGACCGTAAAAAATTTTAAACAATAATCTAAAAAAAACTTGTACTTCATTCATGATTTCTGATACTGAGGATATCCTTTACCGGATGGTTCCTCATTTGCGTTCTGGAGGGAGGTGAGAGTCCTTCCAGAACAACCTCATCAACTCAACTCAACTCAACTCAACTCAACTCAACTCAACTCGGTTCGACTTCGATTTTAGCTATACTCACATAAGATAATTATGTCTCATTTTGGTATTGACAACTTTTGCTGATTTCCTATAACTTGTACCCGTTCGGTAAGACACGACCGAACGTGGCACTCTCACAATCGCCGCGAGAACCATCTGGAATCCAAAAATTCCAGCTATCAGAAGTTTTTCGGAACTTCAAAAACTTCTCTTTATACCGGCACCGGAGGTTTGTCCTCATGTTTCGTAAAGAGGGGAGGGTAGGCTAATCAAATGCATTCAACTACTTTGGCCGGAGGCGTGTCTGGTTGTGCAGAGGATAAAATATGAGACGAGGAATATGGATTCCAGAATGGATCGAAAGGTTGATGTTACCTGCAAATGAACGTTTGCTACTAGCAGAGATTTTTTCGTTGGATCAAAATGGAGCTTGTTTTGCTTCAAATGAATACTTTGCAAAGATTCTTGGAGTGAAATCGGATACGATCACTCGGCTCGTTGCAAAATTAAAAAAGCGAGGCCTGATTGAGCAGACTAAATTTGACGGAAGGAAAAGATACCTCAAGCCAGCATCGGATCTCACTCCGAGTCCGATACAAAAACAGGAAGTAACTTCCCGTCCCAGAGAAGTCTTGCCGACCGAGGCAGACTCGGACAAAATCACGAATCCTATTAGTACAGTACAATTAGGTACAAAAGTACAAAGAAAGGATCAATTTGAATTGCAGATTAAAAAATTCTCAAAACAAACCCAGGAATGGCTGAGAAAGATTTATGATGGAACGCTAAATGCTGAGATACCTGAACGAGTGCATATGATTTGGCTCGGGCTTCAATCTACACACTCTTCGGTTGGGTGCAAGGTTACTTAAAACTCAGTGCCCTCTACTTCTGATTCGGAAAATGATTTTTTACCATCGGTAGTGAGGACGTGATATGTATCGCCTTCTTGGATCACAACACCTTGGACTCTAGTTCCGTTTTTGAGAATCAGAGTTTCAGATGATTTGCCAGTGATTTGTTCGATACGTTTTAAGAGCTGGTCTTTCTTGGATTGGTTTCTAGAAGTGATCTCTGTTTTTCGAGATTCAGCATTGTCCAATTTTTGTTTCTCGATGGCGATGAGCTCTTCAAATTCTTTCAACTGAGACTGGATGTCTTTTTGAGCAACCGTTTGGACGGCGATTGGTTTGCTCGCAGAGAGTTTTTCAGAAAACTTTTTTTTCTCCTCTGCAGTGGAACCGGAAGTTTGATCAAGTTTGGCCGTGGCGGCGGAAAGATCACCTTTCTTTATCGATTCATTGGCTTTTTTGATGGCTGTGTCTAGCCCTGATGAGACGAGGATGTTATCTGTGTAGGTTTTGGGAATGGTTACCATCTGCCCTGGCTCTAGCACTTGTTCGCTCTTGGAAAGAGATTTTTCTAGTTCTTGGATGGCTTGGGAATTGTTTTTGATTTCTTGTGGAAGACTATCGATGGCTTCGATCGATGGACGAGTAGAGACTGATCCTTCTGCTACCTGAAGGGAGACGTCGCCAGATTTTGAAATTTGGGCAGAGAAACTCGTACCTCTCACTCCGGCAACCATGGTTGGCATGGAAACACGGATGGATTGGTTTTTGGTGAGTTTATTGTTTACTTTAAATAAGGCTGATCCAACCCGAAGGGCCATGTTTACGTCAGATCCACTTGTATCTGTGGATGGGTTTAATTTGAATTCGGAATCTGCTTTGATACGGATCACGACTCCTGCTTCAGAATTTGATAGCTGGATATCGCACATGGAGCTTTTGCCTGTTAAAAGGACTTCTGATTCATTGATGGTATCACCTAAGGAAAGTTTTCTACCCGCGATAGTAACATCACCAACGGCAAAAATAACGACGCCTGTGTGTTTTACTGGTTCCGGTTTTTTACAAGTGATTTGTGATGAAAACGTAATAATAAAAAGTCCTAAAAAGGAGAGATACTGTCTTTTCATATGTTTGAGCCTTGTTCCTTCAGGAAAGATGGTCTACTTTTGCAGTTGTGCCAAGTAAAAATTTGAGTAAAGGATGTAAAATCGTTAGATTCATACTTCATAATATGTTCTTAAAAAGACTGGAACTGGAATCGCAACTTATAAGGATAATCAAAAGAGGTCAATTATGCGCGATGAATCGGAGAAAAAGGATTTTGAATTGCATTCGATACGCAATTTGCTCGGGATCAATCAAACAGAGTTACCTTTTTTAGATATACTAAACGCATCTGAGATTTTAGAATTAAAAAATCAGTTTTTGACTTCGATGCAGGATGGACAGAGAGAAATCTTTGTTACTATAGCAAAGGTTAGTAGGTATATGCCTAACTTTCTTAATGCGAAAGTGTCCCAGGATATCTTAGGTCCTCAAATCACTGCAAATTTGTCTTACTTTATGACACCTAAAGAAGCGATTGGCATCGCATCTTATTTTCCTACTTCCTTTTTTGCGGATGTGATCGAATACCTTATTCCCGAAAAAACAAGCGAGATGATCAGTCTCACGCCATTTGAACAAATGAAAAAAGCAGTCTTTGAACTGGTGAAGAGGGGTAATTTTTTTGTCATTGGTTCGATTATGGATTATACGCCTATTGAATTTGTGGATAAAATGGCGAGAAGTTTGACAAGTCCCGACCATCTAATCCATATTACATTTAATTGCCAGGACAAAGGCAGAGTATTAAAATTATTTGAAAACTTTGGAGAGACAAAGGTATTAGAAGTGATTACCGCAGGTCTCAGGCCTGATTTGTTTACTGAAATGAAAGTAATCTATGAACATGCAGATGAATCCCTGGTTCAATTCACCAAAGAAATGATTGAAAAGCATAATCCAGAACTGAATGAATCTTTTTTGAAATTATTAAGACCAGGATTATAAGATCGGACGATCCTTTCTGCCATTCTTGTTATGATGAAGGCAGGAAGGAAAACAATGATACCAACTCAAAACCAACTGAAAAAAATCCTATTGTGCGTGTGTGCGCTTGCGGCATTGCAACCAATGTATGCGGTAGAGGTCCCTGCAAAGGAAGCTTTGCAAAAGTTGAAAGATGGAAACCTGCGATTTTATTCTGGGAAAAGTTCAAGACCCAATCAAACCTTAACACGTATCAAGGAAACTGCAAGTGGTCAAAATCCTTTTGCGATTATCGTGGGCTGTTCTGATTCACGAGTTCCAAATGAGATTATTTTTGATCAAGGAGTAGGGGACCTCTTTATCGTAAGAACTGCAGGTCAGGTATCAAGTTATGCTTCTTGGGGAAGTATGGAGTTTGCGAATGCAGTTTTAGGAGTGAAGCTAATCGTTGTTTTGGGGCATACAAAATGTGGAGCGGTAGCCGCCGCGTGTAAAGTGCCTGAAGTCCCCGGACATATTGTTACACTCATCAATGCCATAAAACCTGCCGCCGAGAAAGCATTGACCATGAAGGGCGATCACGTGGAAAACAGCGTAAAATTGAATGTGGCAATGCAAGTGTTACAGCTAAGATCTCTGGAACCAGTCCTCAGTAAAAATGTCAAGTCCGGGGACCTAATGGTTGTTGGTGGGGTATATGATCTCGATACAGGTAAGGTGGAGTTTTTAACAGAAGAGTTTATCGCTCAGGCGAAGAATTAGTCAGACTTTTTGTGCCCTCCTATCATGATTCTGTGAAATGAGGGCACACTCTTTTTTATAAAGGTGAGAAGGGCGCCTCGCCTTTATCCGTGAATAATATAAGTTATAGCTAAGCGATCGGGCTTTTCGCTCCAATCTTCGCGTACGCGAAGGATTTCCGCTTCAATCCCTGGCGCGGGGAGAGTGGAGTTGGGAAAAAGGTATCAAATTGAGAACTTAAAAAAGGCTAGATTTGTCTGACTAGTTTGTTTAGATATGAATATGGAAATCAGCGCAACCGAATTCAAGACTAAATGTTTAAGTTTGATGGATCAGGTAAATGAAAAGCTAGAGGAAGTTAACGATTTCGGATGATATTAAAAAACGCTAGGCCTAGAAAACATTAAAATTAACGTTTGTAAGTAATTAATTCTCTTTAAAGTACTAACCCATATTTACCAACCATGATCATCTATAAATCCACCATACAAAAATTCGGTCTCGATGTCGATTCAAACGGGATCGAGGATATCATGGTCGACACTTACTATAAACGTACCATGTCCCACGTTTCCAAGGCTGAAGTTAAGGCATGGAAAAACTCGCTAGTTGCAATGGAGCGTATTGTCGGTAGAAGTGAGCTCCCGCTTGATGCTGGAGTAGCAATTGAATATAACATACCAGCGACGGCCAAACGTGTTGACTTTATTTTATCTGGCTACAATGAAAAGCAGAAGCCATCTGTTGCTATCATTGAATTAAAACAGTGGGAGGAAGCACAAGCAACATCTAAAGATGCCATCGTCAAAACTAGATTTGGTGGCAATTTGGTAGAAACAACACATCCTTCCTATCAAGCCTGGAGTTATGCCGAACTCCTTAGATCGTTCAACGCTGAAGTATATGAAAACAATGTAGACCTTATCCCATGTGCCTATTTGCATAATTTTAGTCAGTCACAAGGTAATATCAATACATCCTTTTATTCGGAGCATACACGGTTAGCACCACTCTTCTTAAAGGAAGATGCAAATGCATTACGTAATTTCTTAGCGAAACAAATCAAAAAGGGAGATGATGCATCCATTATCGAACGTATTGAGAACTCCGAAATTAAAGCCTCTAAGGCACTCGCAGATTCCGTTTCCAAAATGCTCCAAGGCAATCTTGAATTCGTTATGATCGACGATCAAAAGCTAGTCTTTGAAGAGGCATTGTTTTTAGCAGAAGAAGTAAAGAAGTCGGGAAAGTCGGTTCTTATTGTTGAAGGTGGCCCAGGAACCGGGAAGTCTGTCGTTGCCATCAATTTACTTGTAGCAATGTTGAATCGGCAAATGAACGTGCGTTATGTTTCTAAGAATGCGGCTCCGCGTGCCGTATATGAATCAAAACTGACTGGTACCATAAACAAAACTAAAATTTCAAGTTTGTTCACGGGCTCAGGAGCCTTTCTCGATTCAAAAAAGAATACGTATGATGCTCTTATCATTGATGAAGCCCACCGATTGAATGCCATGAGTGGTTTGTATGGAAATTTAGGTGAAAATCAAATTAAGGAAGCGATTCATTCCTCTCATTTTTGTGTTTTTTTTCTAGACGAAGACCAACGTGTCACGTTGAAAGATATAGGTTCCAAAGATGAAATTATACGATGGGCAAAAGCGTCTAAGGCAACTGTTGCCCAGAAAAAATTAGAATCTCAATTTCGTTGTAATGGTTCAGATGGTTATCTCGCATGGTTAGATCATTCATTACAAATTAGAAAGACTTCGAATATCGATTTAAATGGCATTCAATATGACTTCAAAGTTTTTGATTCTCCTTCTGATCTCAAAGATGCCATCGTGGAACAAAATCAAAAAACAGGCAAGGCTAGATTGGTTGCCGGCTATTGTTGGGAGTGGGTGAGCAAGAAAGATCCGAAAGCATTCGATATAGTATTTCCCGAATATGATTTTAAAATGCAATGGAACTTAACTGAAGACGGAAGTCTATGGATTTTGAAAAATGAATCCATCAACCAAATCGGTTGCATTCATACTTGCCAGGGGCTAGAGATGGATTATGTCGGAGTCATCATTGGACCCGATTTATTTGTTCGCGACAATCAGGTGCACTCTGACCCCTCGAAACGGGCTAGGCATGACAGCACTATGAAAGGCTATAAATCCCTACTTGCCAAAGACCCGATTGAAGGAAGAAAACATATCGACATGATCATTAAAAATACATATCGTACGTTGATGACTCGGGGAATGAAAGGATGTTATGTCTATGCAACGGATCCAGAAGTAAGAGAATACCTTAAGAAATGTATGAAGAGAAATTGATAGACATTCCCCCAACTAACCAAAAAACATCTTCGTAAAGATCGCCGCGATCATAATTAAAAGTAGTCCCTGCATCCAGGTGAAGGTACGAAACCGATCTTCTATACTTTGAAACTTGGCATCCATCTTCGATTCAAGTGCGACGAATTTTGCATCGACTGCCTTAAATTTGTCATCCATCTTCGATTCGAGCGCGACGAATCTTGTATCAACAGCATCAAACTTTGCATCCATCTCAATGCGAAACGAGTCCATTTTGTCGCTTAACCTTTCAAGGCGCTCGCTCGTTCTAAACTGTTCCTGCTGGATAGGCATCATGACTTCTCTGTCCCATTTTATGGGTGGAAACGGGTCTTTGGCAACAAACTTTTTGTCCAGTTCGGTTTCGACCTCGTAGGCGATTTCTGAAGGGATATTTGCTTTTTTTAGAATTTCGGTAAGTGAGCTCATCTTTTCTCCATGTACAGAGAAGGGTTGAGTGTTCTTTGAGTTGGTCCTCATTTTATGCAGAAAAAGAGATACTTAAATCAAAAATATTCTCCTTTCTATGTTAATGGTAACCTACCAAAATTTGGATTTACAAAAAAAATGATATTGTTTGATTGAGCTAACTCATGCTACAATACGTAAAACTAACGCTCTTTTGCCTTTGTTTATTGTTTTTCTCTCTGGAAGCGGAAAGCCTACTTTTCGAACAAAATGTATACATTTCCAAGCCGATCTCCGTAAAGAATGAAATCAGTGCAGACCAGCTTGCAAAAGAGAAGGCGGAGAAGGAAAGTAGAAGGGCAGGAAGGCGCTTCTCTCACTATCTGGACGGTGAGTCCCATGAGGGTTTCTCTGTCTGGAGCGATCCCAAAACTCTTCTTTTCGTCAATACTCATTGGAAGTCAGAAATTCTTCTAGAAGGGACAAAGCCGGGATCAAAAATCGAAGTTTCGTTAAACCAAGGATCAGTCTTTAACTACGAAAGCCCATTTCCTATCAATGAACCAGGTTTAAACGAGATCCGTTATCGATCGGTCGATCCACTTCAAAATGAAGAAGCATGGAGATCCTTACGTTTGTTTCGTGATGACCTTGGCCCCGTCCTTTCTTATACAATTTCTGGATCCTATATTCCTACATTAGGTGGATATTTTATTGGAAAGGATGCAGAGCTTCGCATCCAAGCGGAGGATTTAGGCAGTGGAGTCCTTCATCGATTTTACAAAATAGGAGAAGGGGAGTGGACACTGGCAAAAGATGGTGCAGTGGATCTCTCAAGAATCCAGTCAAAGTCTTTTCTTTTTTTAAGCGCACTCGATAAAGTTTACAATCGCGCCCAAGCCACTCAGATTTCATTGCAAAAAGTCACAGAGATTGGCATTCCCAAAATCGAAGTTTCAAAAGCAAATCAAGATGCTTCAGGGACCTATTGCTCCCGCCTGACTAGATTTTGGTTTCAGAAGTTGGAACATCCGGTTCCGTTCTCTGTGTTCTATAAATCGAGTGGTCAAACGGACTTTTCTCCCTACACAAAAGGTCTTACGGAGCTCGGTGAACAGAAAGAAGGTGAGACCATATCTATCGAATACTTCTCGCAAGATGGGCTTGGCAATCAGTCACCGGTCCAGAAGTGGAGTTGCAAATTCGATTCCACCCCTCCTCAAACAGATATCAAATACACGATAGAGAAACAATAAATGAAACTACGATCTTATTTTTTCCTTCTCTCCTTCCTTTCCATGGTATTCCAATGCACATCACTGCCGGAACGATTGAATCAAAAATCTCCCAACTCCATCTTTTTGATGTTAGGAAAAGATCGGTCGGCTTGGGACGCTCAAAGGAATACCTTCCCTTTCTTCAAACTTTGGTCGGATAAAGAGTGTAATATTGTGACTGGTGAAGAAGGCATCTATTCTTGTGATCCAGCTTAGGAATCATTGTTCATGAGCCTCACCCAGGGAGAAATTCTGACAAATGTAGGCAGAGGAGTCTTCCAATTTGTTGATGCAGGAGACCTGACACAAATTTCACAATTGCAACCAAATGTCCGCTTATTTATCGATAAATCCTATGAGTCGTCTCTGGGTGGAATGGAAAGCGTTTCATCCAAAGGGAAAGTATGGTCACTCACAAAGGATAGAATGGATCAGTTGTTAGCTGAATCTAAAAATATATTCCGCCTTACTTTGGAGAAAATGAGATTGGATCGAAACCACACGGAAACGGAATCTTCTTTCCGATCCAAATACCATCCATTCTTTTTGAAAGATGAATCCGTTCGTAAAGAGGCCATCCGATTCATCACACATTTCGAACCTTCCAATTTGGCATGTCAGATGTTTGTAAGAGAACCACAAGGTGCAACCTTCGTCACGACCGGCTATGATGAGGGATTGACAGGAAAGGTGAGTTGTAACCCATCGGGCACGATTCCACTGTTTGTTCATATCGAAGGAAATGAATTTGTTCGACTCTCTTCTACAGGTGATACTACTGAATCCTTGTCAATCTTTACAAACCAAGATTTTGAGTTTCAAGTGTATTCCCTCTCCATGAATGCACAATTTAACCTCCTAAAGGTTTCTGCTGAATTTATGTATCCGAAAGAGCGAAGTTTGCTCAGGCAAGAGTTAGGAATCACAAGTGAAAAGAAAGTGACGATGGAGACAGCATCTATTGCTTTATTGAACACCCCTAGCGAATTTAATGCGGAGTATGCGAGGTATGCCGACGTTGCTTCTCAATTTTCTGATACATACCCAGTAGGTAGCCTACAAAACGGGCAAATTCAAACTACGATGCTTTCCAACGGTGCCTTCAGCTTGGGAGGTTCAAGGGCAGGAGTGCCGTTTGATCTGGTATTTGGACATCCTAACGGTGTCTATGCGGATAGCATTTGGTCATCATACACCAACGTAAAAGTGGACGATCAGGTTTTCGAACTACGAAAGTTTCCTTCCGAGGTCATCGAAGTTTCTCAAGATCGAATCGAAGTGGTCCACCGCTTGGATGTAGCCTCGATCGAAGTTTTTAGTTCGCTTGTCAAAGAGAAAGGAAACAAAGATAGTTTTCGACTCAGCTTCAAGATCATCAACAAAGGAAGTCAGACCAAAAAAGTAGGTGTGCTTCTATTTCTCGATACATGGGCTGGGTCCACAGACGGGGTTCCTTTCAGTCTTGGTTTCCAAACTGCCAAGGATCGATTGATCACAAATGAGTACAAATTCAATCCAACGCTCAGCCCTTTTTGGGAAACCAATGATATTTCCAATGGCGGAGGCAACCAAGTCTTTCTCCAAAACAAAATGATCGGAGCAAGTTTAGTTCCACCGGATGAAATTGCATTTGTTAGTTGGGGTTCAGGTTACGGCATGGATTGGGACTACGCTGTGAGTGAAGATCGTTCGGTCACGGGTGATTCTGCGGTCTAACTGCGCTGGAACCAAAAACCCATCCAACCTGGCAAACAATTGGATGTCAGTACTCAATTTTCGAGCATCGACCGAACCAAAGAATTGGATTTGGTTTTGAGTGATCCGATCATAGGCAATGGTATATTTTCTGCGTTCAAAGAGTACAATGACGTAGCGTCAGTTACTTATGAATTTGTATCTGATAATGGCAGTATAACAACACCAAACGGTAGCACATCGGTGACCTTTCAAACTGATTCGTCTGAATCATCTAAACAAGTATTCCAGGTACCAGTTGTATTCAACGGAGCGGGTCTCATGAGAGTGAAAGTCGTCGAAACGATCGGTCAAATTCGAAAAGAGTACCCATTCGAAATCCAATTGCCAGATTCAGATCGTGTAAGTCAGCCAACCTTGCTCGAACCTCAAAAGAAAATTCCTGTCCAATTCTTCACCAAAGATTCCAATCGAAAAATCCAAGCAAAGTTTGTGGAAGAAGGCACCTTGCGAGTCTTAGATTCACAAGAACTCAAAGAAGAAAAGACCACAAGCGGTTCTATCTACAAGGGTGAACTAGTGCCACCTTCTGGTTTTTCTGGGCAAGGTCTTGTCCAATACTTCGATCTTGGTCAAATTCCATTGCCACCGATCCGCCAAACACCGAAGGATGCGACTCTTATCGCCAACCAAGTTGAAATCACACTTGCAAGTGGAAAAAAAGTCCTGGGTGATCTCGTGGATCAAGATTCAGAGTCAATCAAAGTAAAGGTTGAAGGGAAACAAGAAACCATACCCAAGCGAGATGTCACACGCGTTCGGTACGGAAGGTAAAAAATACCATCTTATCTTCCACTGTTTCAAACCTGAACCTTCTCTTGCGGATTATGAACTGAGGTAATTATGGATACGATATGGCTTCTCTTAGATGTTGTCGTATATGCGACTGCTCTCATTTTATCTGTGTTTGGATGGCAACGATTTTTACTGAGTGCAGATAAACATTACCATCGAAAAAAAGCCAAACGCAATACTTGGATATTCTTTCTTGCTGGTATGATCAGCCCATACTCATTGTATCTTCTTCATCCTATCTGGTATCCATTGGCTCGCATATTAGGTGTCGATCAAGAAGGTGTAGGATATTGGTTAAATGAATTTGCCTATGGAATAATGGTGACAGGTCCAACTGAAGAGCTCGTAAAGTTTTTATTCTTTTTTGTGATTTCAAAATATTTAAAAACATTTCATGAACCCAAAGATGCGATGCTCCAATGCGCAACGGTTGCCCTTGGGTTTTCTGTAAGTGAAAATATTCTCTACGCAAGTGACTACGGCGCATATAATATGGCTTATCGTTCGATTATGTGTTCGGCGGGACATATGATTTTTACAAGCGTCGTTGGCTACTTTTATGGCTTACTTTCTTATCATAGGCTCTCTTATAAGGGAGTTCATCCAGAACGATTGGCTTTTTTGGCGATTCTGCCAGCTGGATTTTTACATGGAATCTACAATTATTCCGCACAATACGGGGATTATTATGGCCTTCTTGTCGACTTGATTGGTGGATTGATTGTGTATCGGATGTATTTACACCTTTTGCATCTCTCTCCCTATCGAAAATTTAAGAGGCACGAGGCAAAAGAAGGGATTGAGACAATCAAACGATCGCTAACATACAATGCGAAGAATAGTTTTTTGCTCAAACGCTTAGGGCTCTTCCATTTCCCATTGCAAAAATATGGAGAAGCATTGGACATTTTTAATGATTCCATCAAACACAATCCGAAAGATAAGATTACTGCCATCTATAAAGGCATCGCCTACTTTGGACTTGGTGAACGTGAGAAAGGGGAAGACCAATTGATTGCCAACCAATCAACGATCGACAAACATCATAAATCTTTAAAACAGGATATCAAAGATTACATTACTGACCCTACACTGAAGGCAGAATTGATCGTCAGATTTGAACCTACAAAAAAAGAACCAACGAAAAGGCCAGAGGCTCCGATTTCGATCCGGAAGCTCAAAAAGAAGGGAGGTCAAACTTGATTTCAATGATAATTGTTCAATTTTCGGAATAACTTTTTCCGAATCGTAAGAATTTTTGATATATACTTTCCCTCATAGCAAGGACGGTATTATGAAAATCAAAAACAATGTAATCATGCATTATTTACCAAACCTATTTACCTACTTTCGTGAAGAACAATCCATCAAGATTCCCGTTGGCTTTTCCCGCTCACCAAACAAACCGAAATTGCTATTGGATTGGTTAAAGAATCACAATCTACATTATGTAAAGTTACGCAAGGATTGGAGCCCCTTTCAAAAGGAGGATTTTTTGATTGCCCATACCAAAGAATACGTTGCCTCTTTTTTTGAAGGAGGTCGACTTGCAGATTCTAATGGACTGGCTTGGAATCCTGAGTTTGCGAGAAGTGTACAGTATACGAATGCCTCGTTATATGAAGCGATAAAGAATTCACTCGACCACCCCGGAGAAATATCTTTTTCACCTACGTCTGGCTTCCATCATGCAACACCTGAAAGGGGCCACGGTTTTTGTACATTTTCTGGACAAGTCATTGCATCTGTTAAACACTACCGGGAGAGAGGCGTGTGTGGCGCGTACATTGATCTCGACGAACATTTTGGAAATTCGATTGAGGATAGTCGGAAGTTTTGTTCGGATCTAAATTTGGCAGTTCCGAAAGGAGTCAATGTCAATCCTGGTGGCCGAAACCAAACATACATTAAATCATTGGAAGAAAAATTACAAAGTTTAAATACACATATCTTGGAAAACCGAATTCACTATATCGTAGTCTGTTCAGGTGCAGATTCTTTGGAAGATGATGACCTCGGGAGTTCTCTCGCATTGAAAGAATGGCTCGCGTGTAAGCGGATTGTATATGAGTGGATAGTAAACCTCTCAAAGCAATTGGGGCGCCATATACCAGTCACCATCACATTGTTTGGTGGCTATAGGCAAGATCATTTCGAATCAGTTTTGGATGCCCATACCCAAGATTTGCTTATCTGTCTTGAGGTATTGAGTGGTGTAAAAACAGACTATGATTCTGTCTATCGTCCGAGAAATTTGCCTTAACCAATATGACAAACAAGCGATTGTCTTGCTTTGGGAATACTGGAATGAAGTGGTAGGGGATGCCGAGAGAATTGGTTGACATTGATCGGAATAGGGCCATTTTGAAATGAGAGAATCTCCGATGCCTGTCCAGACAAAAGAAGAACTAATAAATACCTTACGCGAAGCCAAACCAATCTTAATGGCAAACTACGGCCTAAAAAGCATCGGTATTTTCGGATCGTTCTCGAGGAATGAGAATAATTTAGAAAGCGATGTAGATTTGCTCGTCGACATTTCGGAAGCAAAATTTGACTACTTGGCAGGGATGCAAAATTACCTAGAAATGAAACTGGGTCGGTCTGTTGATCTTGTAAGATTAAGACCTAACCTTCGTAAATCCTTCATCGACAAAATACAAAGAGAAATCATAAATGTCTAAAGAACTAAGCGAAATATTTGAAATCCTTAACCATGATCTTGCTTCCATGGATTTATCCTTTTTAGGTATATTTGGATCACGTGCCCGTGGTGACAATACTGAACAAAGCGATTATGATATTCTATTTGAAGATACTGAAGCATTCAGGAAAAAATTCCGTGGTTTTAACCGTGCTTATCGACTTGAAGTCGTTAGACTAGAATTGGAAAAAAAGTTAGGTAAACATGTTGATTTAGTGAATAAGAGAACTCTTGGAACGATTGGATCAAAATACATTCTTAAGGATTTGGTGAATGCTTGAAAGCACAGACAGAGCACGCCTAGAATTTTGTTTGAAAATGATCCTAGTATGCAAGGAGATTATTGAACGCCATGGATCAATCGATCTAGCAATTGAAGACATTGAGGGGCAAAACGCTGTTATGATGTGCATTTTGCAAATTGGCGAAAAATTATCTAAACTCCAAAGTCTCGAATTAAGAAGTATTCTACCGGTGAAAGAATCTTATGCAGTTCGCAATATCATTGCTCACAATTATGACAATATTGATTTAACTATTCTTTCTGAAATACTTGAAACTGATCTTCCTGATTTAAAAGTGAAAATTGATTCTATCCTAATATAACCCCTCCCTCTTCGATTCGGAAGATTTCATTCCGAAACCTTTATCATACCCGTGTATACTTTTCCTATAAATCAATTGGAAACAAGGAGAGTATAACAAATGCGCCGAATCAAAAGACCCTCGCTAGAGCTTACAAATTCAAAAGATCTACAGCAAACAGTGTATCATTTTTTACTGAAACATATCGGAGAGGTGGATCTCATTGACTATGATTTCAAAAGTCTATTCTCTTTGCTCGAGGAAGATGTATTAGATGGCCTTGTAAAAGAAATCTTTTTACCTTTTCATCAAGTTGAGGAAGAAGAAGGCTCACTCCCCGTGATTCAAAAAGAGAGAATTCATTCTCGTTTCGGAACGATTAAAATTCGCAAAACAAAACATCTACCAAGTTTTGAATCTGTGGCAAATGAAAATTATACTTTAAGTGAGCTTGACTCAGATGCCTCCGCATTTTGTCGTTTGGCGCCAAACGGATCTAGTATCATCGGGGCTTACCTCTTGGAAGCAATCTCCTTAAAGAACCAAAATTTCAGCTTAGAAAATACACACCTCTATCGAAAGATTGCAAATACGTTGCGAGAGCTTGGGCTAGCCGAGAAAAACATTCCCTTTCTCTTGTTTGCCTCTTGTTTGGTTCTCGTTCCTTCCTTAGATGATTTTATGGGAGGTATGACTAGAGATTTGTCGCATGTCTTCATACAAAAAATGACGGATCACAATATTTCGGATATCATTCGAATGGGGGCGTCTACTTCTAATTATGTGAATTTTGGGATTCTGGAAGAAAATGGACGTCGCAGCGAATCAATCGCACTTTCCACTAGATTTCGTGAATTCATTCTAGATGATTCTGCAGAGTGTTTTGGATTGAATCTCGTGAAACAGGATAATGATTTCTGTCAGCCACTTTCTAGCTTTTTCCTACCCGAAGGAGAAAAGAACAAAATACTCAATCTTCTAAAAAGCACAAAGCCAGTAAAAATACTGTTACACGGAACTCCGGGGACGGGTAAGACGCAATTTGCAAGGAGCGTGATACGGGAAGCAGGGCTTGGAATTCATAAAGTGGATTCTGAGGATCCCGACTATCAGAGCGAACGAAAGGCGGCCTTAGTGTTAGGAGATAAGGTAGCAGCTGACCCATCGCAGTGTCTCATTTTTGATGAGGCAGATGATCTACTCAATGAAGACAGACAAAGTTTCATCAAATCAATTTTTGGAGGAAATCAAGGCGTTGCTGAAAGGAAAATATGGATGAATGATTTTTTAGACGGATCAAAAGGTAGAGTCATATTCATTACCAATGAGTCGGATAATATCCATGAATCCGTCTTACGAAGATTTGATTATAATATAGAGTTTATGCCATCCGAATTTAAGCAACGAAGATATTATTGGAATCGAGTTCTTGAAATCGAAGGAAAATCCAGTGAATTTTGTGAATCTGAGATTGATGAGTTAGCGGAAAAATTTCCAGTTGGCGTCGGCGGGATTTCTACGGGAGTTCAGGCCGCAAAGAAAATTTTATCGGTTTCACCTGCATCTGATTTTAAGCCCATCTTACACGATGTAGTTTCCAAGCACGTACAGTTGATCGGAGAAAAAATAAAGAAACCAACACTTTCCAAATCTCCCTATGATCGATCCATTTTGAATGTAGATGCGAGTCTGGAAGGGCTTGAACATTTGGTCGCCGAATATAAAGAGTCTCTCTATAGTGCTGAGTCCTTTGGAGGTGGATCCCTCTGTCTCTTGTTCTATGGCAAACCCGGTACAGGCAAGACAGAATACACCCGTTATTTGGCTAAGAAATATGAGATGGAGCTAATCCAAAAAAGGTCTTCCGACTTACAAAATCCATTTCTTGGTATGACCGAAAAGAATATCGCTCAGGCCTTTCAAGAAGCCGAACGAAAAAAAGCGATCTTCTTTTTGGACGAGGCGGATTCATTTTTTAGAAGTAGAGAACTTGCTTCTCGTTCTTGGGAAGGTTCTCAGACAAATGAATTCCTTACCTGGATGGAAAGTTTCCAAGGTATCTTCATCGCTTCGACCAATTTTCTCACCGACTTTGATCAGGCCGCATTGCGCCGATTTGCTTGGAAAGGGGAGTTCAGGCCGCTCGACCGAGATGCAAAGATAAGAATTTTGAATGCTTATTTCCCTTCGGTTTTTCCTAAGTTCACTCATTTGGAACTAGAAAACATTAAGGATATTCCAGGGTTAACTCCGGGGGACTACAAAGCGGTTTTGAATCAGTTTCGTTTTCGCGATCCAAAACTGCTCACTACAATTGAGATTGAAATCGCCCTTCGAAAGGAAGCCTCCTTTAAATCCGAAAATGCAAAGAAGATTGTCGGCTTCTAAGCTCCCTTTTCATCAGTTGGCTGTTTGGAGGCGACTTCAGACAGCCGTTCTTTGGTGCTATTTTTTCTTCCCTTTTGGTTGTATCATCAAATATTGTTCTCATTTCGCAAAGACTTTACGAGAAGGGCAGATGACTAAAAAAGAAAACAACCAACTCAGAATCGGAATCGAGGCATATGCCTTTGCCCGCGAATTTATCTATAAGAGTAAAGGAGAAAACCAGTATAAGGCGGGTGATATCTATCTTCTCTTGGATGAGCTGTATTCTGCAAAGATCGGGGTAGATCACGAAACGAAAGCTTTAAAGAATGAAACACCGACATCTGCGGAAGAAAAATTACGCAAACGCTACCAATCCAATCTTGATCTAGTGAAAAAGAGATATGGGTTTGATTTTAACTTTCAAGAAAAATCTTTGGATGCCCAATTTGAAGAGAATCCAAATCGCATCCATTCCATGTACAAAGACTATCTATCTGAATTTTGTTTTTATTTCAGTGATGAGACACTCCGCGTCGCAATAAATAATTGGAATCCACCTGGTGATCTTCTCTATTTTCTAATTGTTCTACGTTATGCCATAGAATGTGATTTTAGGATTAAATTTAATTATCGGAAATTGATGTTTCCCTTATTGCCCACTACAAGAACGATTCTTCCAAAGCTCATCACCTTAAAGGACAATCATCTGGGTATCATCGGAGTCGATAGCCAGGACAACCAAACCAAATCCTTCCTTCTCAGTCGCATCAGCAACTTACAAACCAATTTTGTAAGAGCATTTCGAGAACGACCAGAAGATAATGCACGTTCTGCGCCATTTAACTACGCAGAATATTTAGCCAATAATCCATCTGCCAAGTATCATAAAGAAGTCAAAGAATACGAAATCTCTATCTCTTTGAATAATCTAGATCTCTTGAAACACTCTCATCTCAATACCATTCCCATTACGATTCTGCATCAAGATGACAAATCGGCAAAGATCGTCCTTAAGACTCACGACGAATGGGCAGTCTTTGATATGTTGTTCAATTACGAAACATACGCCAAGTTAATTGGTCCATCGGATGTTTTGCGTAAGTTTAACGATAAATTGGAAAAACTTAGATTGCACTACCACTCGCAGTCAATGCCAGTAAAGAAATCAGCACGAAAAAAAGGGAGAGGGTAGCGCAAACGAGCAGTGGCTTTCGGAAGTATTTCTTCCGAAAAAACAGAAATTTTGTGTATCATAAACACCACATGCTCTGGCGCCTATCTCACCATCTCCTTCATTAGAAGTATGCGCAATAAGTAGTCCGTCGATATAAATATCTTTGGAATCGGCGTAAGGTGAGGAAGTAGCGTGTCAGCCGAAGTTATGCGAAGTTGAAATATTAATTGAAAAATAAAATTTGACGGAATTATGGTCTATATTTTACTTTCCCCATGGAAATCAAATCCAATACCTATTCTGTCGATGAATTTGCTGAATTTCTCTCCGTTTCTCCTCAATATGTTCGATCTTTAATTAGGCAAAAGAAATTACCTGCCGAGATGGTTGGTTCCATATGGTTAATCTCAAAAGAGATTACCACAAATTCAAAAGTAATGATGAGCATAAAAGTAGATGTGAGTGATCAGATCCGAAAGGATAATATGACTGGATCACCAATTGCTTTGAGTTTTTTTTCTGGTGCTATGGGACTAGACATTGGTTTAAGAAAAGCGGGACTAAATGTCCTCTTAGCAAGTGAGATAGATCCAGATACTCGAAAAACCATAGTAATAAACCATCCAAATATAGGTTTAATCGGTGATATAAATAAATATTCGATTAGTGATATTGTTAAATATGCAAACATAGATAATAAAATTGATATTGATTTAGTTATAGGTGGGCCACCTTGTCAGGCATTTAGTACTGCGGGAAAACGAAAAGGATTTGAAGATGAACGCGGAAATGTTTTTCTCGAGTTTATCGAAAAAGCAATTAAATTGAACCCAAAATTCATAGTTATTGAGAATGTTAGAGGTTTATTATCCGCTCCGTTAAACCATAGACCTCATGAATATCGGGGAAAAAACTTTCCACCGTTATCTCAAAATGAGCTTTCAGGTGGAGCATTAAATTTTATAATTTTTCTTCTAGAGAAAGCAAATTACAAAGTTTCATTTAATTTGTATAATTCAGCAAACTTCGGATCACCGCAGAAAAGAGAAAGGGTAGTTATTATATGTGCTAGAGAAGATATCGAAATACCCTATTTAACACCGTCTCACTCCGAAGATGGTGAATTTAATTTACCTAGATGGAGAACATTCAGGGAAGCAACAAAGGATTTAGTTGAAGAGGATCAAGTTTATATTCAGTTTCCTGAAAAGCGCTTAAAGTATTATAGAATTTTAAAAGAAGATCAATATTGGAAAGATTTACCAACAGAATTACAAAAAGAAGCGCTTGGCAAAAGTTTTTATTCGAGTGGTGGTCGTACTGGCTTTTTAAGAAGAATTGCTTGGGATAAACCAGCGCCTACCTTAGTTACGAATCCGGCGATGCCTGCAACTGATCTTGCTCATCCAGTGAAAGATCGACTATTAAGTATTCAAGAATATAAAAGAATTCAAGAATTTCCAGATAATTATGAATTTTTTGGGACGATTACAAGTCAATATCGACAAATAGGGAATGCTGTTCCAATTAGCTTGGGATTCAGTATTGGAAAACATATCTTGGGACTAATTGAGAAGAGAAAAATTAAAAATGCTCTTAAGGACTTTAAGTATTCAAGATATTTAAATACAGATCATGTTTCATTTAGAAAAGATTTTGCAAAAAGAACCGAATCAAAAAAAGAGGAGGCTTTACTTCCGTTTTAGAATTTAATCTTTTGAAGAATTAAAATGAATTAATTTTTGCCAATTAATTTCTCCATCATTATTACAGAAGTCATTTCCAAACTTTATTGTAAATTTATTTATCATTTTTGCGTATGATTGCAAATACATATCATTATTTGTTTTTGCAGAATGACCTAGTGGTTCTATTAATTCAGAGTATAAATTTTCATTTCCTGAAATAAATTCCCAAAATCTCTGCCCGCAATATTTATAATAATCGCCTTTGTCTGGTTTATTATCTTTTCCATAACAACATCCATTAACTGCTGTTATAATTAGTTTTGAATTGCTTGTTCTTAAGGTTTTTGCGGCAGTTTTAAAATCAGATTTCATTTTATTAATTTGAGAACTGTTTCCCCAATTTGGACCGGATTTGATAGAAACAATGTATCGAAAATTATTTTTATCGAATTCTAAATCTATTCCGGTAATACCAGATTTTTTCCCTGAGTAAACCTCTGAATTCACGAAGATCGCAAGTTCTTCTAACCAATCACCAAAAATGGTTTCTTCATTATAGGACAGATGTGCGTCGACTAAACTTTTTATAATCTGTTCAGCCGTCATCATATACTTTGCTTTGAATAAATAAGGATTCTTTCGTTTTAAAACTTTATTTAATTCCAGGTTATCTAAACTCTGAATTCTTTTCTGGTGAAAACTCCCTATATTCTTTTCTACGTAATCTGAGACTTTATTTATGAGATTTTTCTTCATGAGCAAATGTTAAATTTAATTCTTACCGATTTTTGTTCTTTATCTTATCCTGTCGATAACATAATTTGAAGTTATTTCAATTGCGCATAACTATGGATTATCCCCTCGCTTTCTAAAAGTTGGCTTTATTCGATGAACGAAATTTAGACGTGAATTTAGTATAGCTTGACAAAACATAAATATCAAAGTGTTTATAGCGTGTATTAAAAGCTATGTCTAGAACCCCTGTAGAATTTAACGAAGTTTGTTCAGCCGATTCTAAATCTTTTCAACTTTACAACTATTCTTAAGAAATAGAATAATAGAAATTTGGAAGAAAATTTTCCGAATTTCCACCCAGTTAACAGTTACGATTTTCTTATAACTGACTCCACTGAATTAAAATTTGAATTTGAAAAACTTTTCCTGAAGGAGACGTTCCCTCCCAACGTCAATTGGTACAGATATCTAAAATATTCTATGGGATAGACCCAGATTTCATCTTGAAAGAAATTCTTATGAAATATTATACTGGGAGCATTTGGAAGAGAAGTCGAATTTCTTTTTTGCAAATGCCGCGAAGTACTCGTTGTCCAGATTTTTATCTAGAATTCGTCAAGAGTATTGGGTTTTTCTCTTATCTTTCATTCACAAATGTCTTGCTTACCGAGCGAAATACTAACATTTCAAATGTTACAAAGTAAATTGGATGAAAGGTTTTCTTCCGTCGACTTTTCGCAAGCAAGATCAGATATTTTACCTTTCATTAGAAATGTAAATGAACTGAACCTTTGCATCACGAAGTTTTTCACTCGTAGAACGCAGCGTCAATTCCAAGTCGTATAAGCTCAAAATACCCAGCTTCCGATAATTAGCATTGTGTTTCGAATTTGGCGTAATCAATTTGTAAACACAAGCCTCATCTTGGAAAAACCCTTACCAATTTCTCATGTGGTCAATATAAGTGCAGAAGTAGTCGACGTTGCAATTAATTTTCCTAGCTGGTTAAATGCTTCCCCCGTCATAAAAATAATTTGTCTACTGCGTGACGATATTTCTGCCTTTATTGTAATAATATCGCCGGGCTTTGCACTTCTAATGAAATAAACATGAAGATCGATCGTTACCATCGGTTTACCGAGCGTTGCGTAGCTCAGGGGTCCGTAGGTATCATCGAAGAAAGATGTCAAGATTCCGCCTTGCAAAATTCCTAGTGGACCTAAGTGTTTTTCTTGAACTGGAAAATTAACAGTAAGTCTTTTTTTCGGAACGTATTCGATGAATTCGGATTTTAATTCTATAGTCGAAGCATTTGGCAATGTGATTCCGAATTTTTTATCCATCCCCAATTTTCCAAAAATTGATTCCCGAAGATCGATTTTCGTTTCAAACATATAATTACTCCCAGATATATAGTGTATATGCACTATATATCTGTCAAATCAAAATTTGCAAGAGTAGAGTTCCTAATATTCGCTAGAGTATTTTCATAGACAGGCCACAAAGAAAAATCGGGTGATTTTTGTAAATTTCTGCTTGATTTTATATGGTGCATATACACTGATAGAAAGACTGATCCGAGATAAAGATCGAATTGGTTTTGGATTTAGGAATTTTGTAATAGTTCGATAGGAGTAGTGTGATCAAGACGTTTTCCCAAAAGGATTTAAAAGTTATAGGATTGTCCTGCCTGAATCTTAACCTAAGAAGAACTAGTCGACTAATCACAACTTTTTACGATTCAATTCTTAGACCCTGTGGATTACGGATCACTCAATTCACAGTTTTGGTTAGCATTGCGTTCGAGAAAGAACCAAGTATCACTGATCTCGCAAAGCTCACCGATATAGATCGGACGACTCTTCAAAGAAGTCTGGAAATTCTTAGCCGCGATGGACTGATAAATATTGAAAAAAAAGAAATTGGCAATGTACGAAGTATTTCCCTCACAAAAAAAGGATTATCAATTCTTACAGAAGGAATCGAACTGTGGCGACAGGCGCAGGAATCGGTAACCGATAGCATAGGGAAATCTAAGTTTAAAGAGACACTGAAAATTCTCTCAGAGTTAAGAAGTCTTCCATTGTTAAAAAAATCATTAGAAGAATGACACCTGTCGAAAACATAAAATCGATTCACCAACAAATTCAATCCGGGTCTGTCAACCTAGCACAGATTTGATTAGCGTTTCAATGCCAAGGTTCTTAACCAAGGGCTTACCCACATCTTTCATAGTGGGATACTCCTGTCGCTCACCTGTTCGTACGTATCCTCGTCGTTCATAGAATGCTATCAACTCAGGCCTAGCGGAGAGGACAGAAATCTTGAACTTACTAGCCCCATATGCGTCTTTGGCGTAACGTTCTGCATATGCCAACATTGTCCTTCCAAGACCTCTCGCTTGAAGCCTTGGCTCGGTCGCTAACATGCCAATATAGGCGAGGGAGTTTTCAACTGCGACATTTACACAGGAAACAATGTGCTCACTTTGCGAGAGAATCAATACAGTCGAATCGCCTTCGAATAGCTTTGCGACTCCTTCTGAGCTGATACGATTGCCAGCAACAAGCTGCGCTTCATGTGTCCATCCCAAGTTATTCGATGTCGGCCGATAGGCACGATTGACAAGATCCGCGATCTCCATCGTGTCAGTCTTTGAGGCTATGTGCAATGTCGGGAGCATTTCAAAACTTAGACAAAAGTGCGAGATCAACTATTCTTCAATGATTTCTTCCTATTCTCATATAGATGGGACAATTGAACTCTAACTTGACAGAAGGCTTCTGCCAAAGATTTACGAGTTCATTATATACCAAATCAACAGGGTTTTCTTTTTTCGCTTCTATATATTTTTGAGTTGTAGACCAGGATGTCAGATAACCGAGCAGATCATGCAAATCCCAATTTAATTTCTGGAAAAATTTTGGAGGTCCCAATTCTTCGAAGGGAAATGGTATCGTCCTATACTCCTCCCATATAAGCTTTGGCTGAGGACTACAATAATCTTTTAAAATTTCTTTTCCAAAGATCTGAATGATTTTCGTAATTTCCTTTATTTCACACTCATGCCAGCCGTACGACCAAGCGGCGAGGACTCCATCGCTCTTTAAGATACGTCGGCATTCTGCATAAAAGTTATCGAAATTGAACCAGTGGATCGCCGTAGCAACAGTGATTAGGTCAACGGTTGAAGAAAGAATATTGGATTCATGAGCTTCTGAAACCAGGTATGTAACATTTTTTTTATGGACTGTATTTGCAATCTGCTCCTTACTTAAATCACTTGCGATTACATACTTGAAATATTCGCTGAGTGCTACCGCACATTGCCCATTGCCAGTTCCAACATCATAAGCCAATTCATTTGATGGGGAGACAGTTCTTAGATATTCATATATTTCCACCGGATAGGTGGGCCTGTACTGAGCATAGACTGCTGCTTGCTTGTTGAACTCTGTATTCTCCATAAAATTACCTCGTTAGAGTTTGTGTCGAATTCTTCCCGAGATCACGCACCCTTTGTTCAAACTTTTCTAAATGAAATTCACTTAACGGAAACTCGATTGACTTAAAAAATTGCATTAACGCCGGTGAATGCCGGACAGGTCTTGCACGATTGACATTGATATAAACAAATTCTATCCAAGCTACAGCATGCAAACGCCCATTAATTGGAGATTTGATTACTGCTTCTGGGACAATGTGTCTCTCATCGGCATACAATAATCGAGTTTGAATATTTACTTCCTGATTTAACTTTATGGGTAATAAGTAATTTATTCTCGTTCGGCTCACTACCCAATTGTTTCCGGTAGTGTCTCCATGTTCGAATAAGTCAAAATTATAGTAGTCACGAAGATGATTGGTTCTTGCATTCATGATGTAACTCAGATATTGCATATTGTTTAAGTGTCCAAATGGATCACAATGCTCGAATTGGATTCTAACCGTTGATTGCGGCTCTCTACTTATATCCTGTTGATTTTCTGAAGTAATTCTTTTTTGCAAAACTGCTCTCCTTAGAATCGATATCTTTTAGAGGTTAAGTAAACACAGAACCATACAGTGCATATACACCATATAGAGTCAAACAAATTTTCCTTTTCGAATTATCTGGCTTAAAATTAAACCTAAGAGGAAATAAACAGCTCATTACGGCAGATTACTTTTGAACGAAGTTAGTAAATGTTCGAGTTTTCAAAAATTAGTTTACGAATATAAAAATAAAATAGTTTTTTGTTTATTATAGTGTATATACATTATACATGAGGAATGCACATGGCATTTATTATCGCTGGAGCTAGAACTCCGTTTGGAAAATTTGGTGGCTCATTAAAAGATTTCAGTTCCTGCGAAATGGGTACGATTACCGCAAAAGAAGCAATACGCAAAGCAGGAATTGATCCGAAAGAAATCGAAGAATCAATATATGGTAACGTAATACAGGACGATAAGGATTCTGCCTATCTCGCTCGACATATCGGATTAAGAGCGGGACTTTCAGAAAGTTCGAGTGCGCTTACAGTAAATCGCCTTTGTGGTTCTGGGATGGAAAGCATTCTGATCGGAGCTAGAAAATTACTTTCAAACGAAAATCTTCTGATACTCGCTGGTGGTACCGAATCTATGAGCAATGCGCCGTTTGTTTTGAAAAATATTAGGTGGGGAAATAAATATGGCGATACCATCTCAGAAGATCGATTGGCTCAAAGTTTAATTGATTGTTATGCTGACATTAGCATGGGCATGACCGCCGAAAACATTGCTAAACACTTCGATATTTCAAGAACAGAACAAGATGAATGGTCTGCCTTTTCGCAAATTCGGGCAGAAATAGCGACCCTAGATCAAATATTCGCCGATGAAATCATCCCTGTTCAATCCAAGGGTAAAAAATCAGTTCTTATCGATAAGGATGAACAGATTCGGGGAGCCGTCTGTGTAAATCAACTGAAGAATCTACCAGCAGTATTCCGAAAAGATGGAAGTGTAACAGCTGGAAATTCTTCTGGTATTAACGACGGTGCAGCCTCTATTCTCTTAGCTTCATCTAATTGGGTACAATCAACAAAATTGAAGCCTTTGGCCAAGATTATTGGTTACGCAAACGTTGGGTGTGACCCAACGATGATGGGACTTGGTCCTATATTCGCTATTCCTAAAGCGCTGAAGCAAGCAGGGCTACAATTCGAAGACGTCGATATATTTGAAATTAATGAGGCTTATGCTGTCCAGACCCTGGCCGTGATGAAAGTACTCAAACTGAATCCTGAAAAAACGAATGTGAATGGGGGAGCGATTGCCATAGGACACCCACTTGGAGCGAGTGGTACACGAATTACATTGGCACTCTCCTATGAAATGAGAAGAAAAAATCTAAGATTTGGAGTCGCCTCACTTTGTATTGGAGGAGGGCAGGGTATCGCAATCGTGTTAGAGAATGCCTCTTTTTGTTAATAGTGTATATACACTATTAAAATGATTGCGTGCCTTTTGAGTTTGCAAACAATGGTATGAAAGAGGGTTTCTTATGGAAAAAATCATTCTATTGTTTTTCACACTATTATCCGTGTCCATCCAGGCAGCTGATTTTATAGTCACTAGTCCTACGATCACCAATGGTGGGACACTAATTAAAAAACATGTCTTCAATGGTTTTGCATGCACTGGAGAAAACATTTCTCCTTCGCTTAAATGGTCGAATGCGCCTGCCGGAACTAAAAGCTTTGCAGTGACGGTCTATGATCCAGATGCTCCCACGGGAAGTGGATGGTGGCACTGGACAGTTGTAAATATTCCTGTAAATGTTACGGAACTAAAAGAAGGCACAACCTCCAAAACGCTGCCCAAAGGCGCAGTCGAAGGAAGGACTGACTTCGGTAAACCAGGCTTTGGTGGTGCTTGTCCTCCCGAAGGAGACAAACCTCATCGGTATATTTTTACTGTATATGCACTGAAAACGGACAAATTGGACCTTAATGCTGAGGCTTCGGGTGCCCTCGTCGGGTATAATGTCCGATTTGCGACTCTTGCAAAAGCAAGTATCACAACCACATTTGGTCGATAGATATAGAAACACTGATCGGTTTGGTTTAGCATGAAAAGGAGAATTATATGCCCTACGTACTTATCGTTCACGAAGTAGAGTCGTATCCAGTTTGGAAAGAAATCTTTGATCAGGCGGCTGGAATTCGCAAGGCCGCCGGAGAAATCCACTTTCAATTGTTATGTTCAGAACTCGACCCTAATAATCTCGTTCATTTTTCAGAATGGTCATCCTTTGAGGATGCCCGTCAGTTTTTTGAATCCCCGAAGCTTGATGAGATTCGGCGCCTTGCAGGCGTAAAATTACCAAAATTTCTTTACCTGACAGAAATTGAACAAAAATTTCTCTAACAAATCGCTCGGATTCTCTCTGGTCATCAATACAAAATCTAAAATGATTGAGTGGATGATCAAAGAATTATGTTTGACTTTTATAGTGTATATACACTATATTTATAAAATGGGAGATATGTAGTCAAATCGGATACTTATCTCAAAACTTATGCTCTTAGGGAGTGAATCAATGAAAAAGTATTTTGCAACAAAGATAATTAGATTTCAACATTGTGATCCAGGTGGAATTGTATTTACTCCTCAATATTTTAATTTATTTACAGAGGTTGTCGAAGATTGGTTTCGGGAGGATTTAGAGTTTAGCTTTAAAAAAATGGTAATTCATGAGAAATCCGGGATACCTGCGATGAAGATTATAGCAAGATTTATCAAGCCTTCTTTACTAGGAGAGAAAATCGACTTTGAATTGTATGTTAAACGATTAAGAGAGAAAACGGTTCTTGTAAACGTTACAGGTTTTTATGATTTTGAAAAAAGATGTATGGCTGACTTTCTTTTCGGATTCGCAACTCAAAGTTCATTCAAACTGAATGAATGGCCTAAATCTGTCTTTGAAAAAATCAAAGGGTATTCCAAGCCTAGTGATGAAATCGATTAGCAAAAGTTACTTTTAAGGAATAGACCATGGAAGATTACAAATCTGATACGCTGGAGGATTTTAAATCAGAACTAATTACTTTCGGTGACATATCTAAAGTTGTATATGTTTCTGGAAAAGGACCTGCGGTCATCGTCATGCCTGAGATGCCAGGGATTAGTCCACATGTTTCACGTTTTGCAAGATGGGTTCGTGAGGCTGGATTTACTGTCTATATGCCTTCTCTTTTCGGTAAAGATGGAACTGTTCCGCTTGTTCGGGAAGGGATTGTTATCTTTAAGCGAGCGTGTATCAGTTCTGAATTTCGGACTTTAGCATCAAATGAATCGAGTCCCATTGTAGATTGGTTAAGAGCTTTAGCAAAAAAAGCGCACCTGGAATCAGGGGGAATTGGAGTTGGGGCCGTTGGAATGTGTTTTACTGGCAATTTTGCATTGTCCATGATGTTGGAACCCTCTATGTTAGCGCCCGTTTTATGCCAACCCTCCTTGCCTTTAGATGAACCAGGAGGCATTAACATGAGCCAAAAACAACTAAGCGAAGTCAAGGAAAGAATAGAAAAGGAAAATCTAACGGTGCTCGGGTATCGATTTGCTGGTGATATCCATTGTAGAGCCGAAAGATTTCGTGCTTACAAAGATGCATTAGGCGATCACTTCGTAGGCAATGTTTTACCAGATAGCACAGCAAACCCATCTCCTCCACCTTTTTTTGATAAGGTGATAAACAGCCCACATAGTGTCGTTACAGCTCATTTGATTGATGAGGAAGGCCAACTTACGATGAAGGCAAAGGATGAAATTCTTCAATTTTTAAGGATGAGATTAAGAAATGAAAGATAAGTTGGAGTTTTGGTTTGAATTCGGAAGTACGTACTCCTATCCCGCAATTATGCGGATCAGTGCCCTGGCCAATCGTCATCAAATTGAATTTTCATATAAACCATTTCTACTTGGTTCAATTTTCAAAAAGCAGGGATGGGATACTTCACCATTTTTAATCTTCCCACTAAAGGGGAAATATATGTGGCGGGATTTAGAACGAATTTGTGAAGACCTTGATATTTCGTTTAAAATACCATCGATATTTCCAAGAAATGGACTCCTCGCCTCACGTATAGTATGCTCATCTCAAAATAGCCATTGGATTCCAGATTTTATCCGAGTAGTATTTCATTCAAATTTTGTTGAAGATAAGGATATTTCCTCTATCGAAGTTTTATCTAAAATACTAGAAAATCTAGGAGTCAATGCTCAGGATGTGATGTTAAAAGCCTCATTGCCAGAAACAAAAGAATTCCTAAGGATGCAAACAGATAGAGCATGTGAATTTGGTATTTTCGGTGCTCCTACCTTTCGGGTGGGAAACGAAATCTTTTGGGGGAATGATCGATTGGAAGCAGCGATTCGTTACTATAAAAAAGTTGAGATAGTTAATAGGTAAGATGGTGATATATATATCCAGTTTCAAAAATGGACTACTCTTGAAATTTCACGATTATGTTACAAAAAAAATATAAATCCGAGGAGTACTTAATTGAAATTAATAGGAATGCTTGATTCGCCCTATGTTCGACGGGTGGCGGTAGCTTTTGAAACGCTTGGCGTACGATTCGAACATGAGCCTGTTTCCGTCCTAAGCACATTTGAGAAGTTCCATGCAATCAATCCTGTTGTAAAGGCACCTACTTTAATCTGCGATGACGGTGAAATCATGATGGATTCTAGTTTGATCCTACAATTTGTGGAAGCAACCAGAACTAATGGACACTCTCTTTGGCCAACAGATCATCTAGAGCTACAACATGCATTTCGTGCGGTTAGTCTAGCATTGGCGGCATGCGAAAAGAGTGTTCAAATTATCTATGAAAGAAAACTTAGACCACCAACTTTTCAATATGAACCTTGGTTATTGCGTTTAAGAGGCCAGCTTCTCGCTGCCTACGAAGAACTGGAAAATGAAATCGTTAATCATGGAGATATCTTCAAGGGCTTAACACATGCAAGCATAACTGGTGCTATCGCATGGCAATTCACCCAATCCGAACTGGCATTAGTCGTGCCCTTGGAGAAACATCCTGCCTTGGCTCGGCTATCAGAAAGAATGGAATTACTTCCAGAATTTCAAAAATACCCTCCCATCGGACCTGGTGTGTAACTTAAGATAACCTACTATCTAAGATACCTCGTCGACCAACCTGCACAAAATTAAAGAGTTCGAGATATATGGCAAAATGTGGATTCCACTTGTCGCAAAAAACATCGCTCAGGCGTTCTTCAGATTTCCAAACCTTGCTGCATATGAATATTATCACTTGAAAGCTGCTTCTGATTTAGCATGTCAAGCAGCAATGGCTTACTATGTGCAATATGCAACTTCCGATAATTTACATTATGTCGCATGACGGGGATTACCCGTTTTGTATAGAAAGGCACATCGGTAACACTTTGAACAAGTCACATAGGTTACACAATTACTCGTCCATTCTATGCAAGAGCTTCTGGTATTTCAAGACTTTACTTGTGTATAAATC
>VYLP01000094.1_pt1 | contig 75831 bp, 75 predicted proteins | sample 5114311 | NCBI WGS metagenome assembly VYLP01 (sample SAMN12291775, study PRJNA351875) | freshwater metagenome | isolation source: freshwater lake | place: USA: Michigan, Lansing Lake | collected 2013-08-14 | reverse complement strand
ATAAATTTGTTTTTTCTCCTCTCGGTCAACTTTGGCGGTACTATCGGAGAGAATTTCGATAATTAAATTGGGATATTTGCCCTCTTCTCGCCAAATTACCCAACTTCTGCGGTTGGGATTGGGATTTGTCCCCAAAACCACGAAAAAATCAGGACCACGGCAGAATTCTGACTTTTTCTGGTTGGGACTGTAATAAATGGTTAAATTGCCAGCGGCAAAATAATCTTCTCGCTCGCGCCACCACCATTCTAAACACTGAATTAATAGAATAATTTGTTGTAGATGTAAGTTACTTTCCAAGGGTGGTTCATCACTCCAAAATTCGCCTTCTGGGAAGATTATCTCAGGGTTTACATGAGACTCGACTAGGGGTAAGCTTGGAGCGATAGTCATGGTTTGTCCAACAGAGATAGGTTGATAATTAATTATAAACTATCGATAACTTTTTGTCGGCAATGATTAGGTTATTAAACAAAATCCGAGGATAAAATTCCCTTTTTAAGAATAGTTAATTTATCATCTAATTTTTCTGAATGATCCGCTAATCTCTCAATTAATTCGTCTAAAATAACGTTTAACTGCTTCAGTGTTTTTGCTTGAAATGTTTTATCAATATCTCGTCCTAACAAATAGATACTTGCATTAGTCAAAGCAATATCTTCCTTAGCAAGCTCGTCACTCAGTTCAGCAAAAACTCGTTCATAATCTTCATATTTTGAGAGAATAAAGTCTATATCATCTAAATCTTTTTTATCTCGCCGATCTGACCAAGCAAAAAGCTTAAGAACAATAAAGGCTGCGATATTAATTGCCCTGATCTCAAAATTTCCAATATTAATTGTTTCAGCAGACGATAAAGCTTCTGCCAATCCTAAAACGTTCATGGACTTTTCACTATCAGGCCAAGTAATTTTTTCCTCTGGTTTAGCAATTTTGCCAAAAGGTATAATATCAATCTCAATTTGAGTCTCGATATGTATAAATTTGTGTGAAGTCTTAGTTGCTTGAAAAAGAGGTGTATTTCCCTCAATCAGAGCTTAATAGTAAAGAGATCAGATAAAGCTTGTTTTTCTTGAGAACCAATCATTTTTTTCTGCTACTTCTTTAATATATTGATTATAGAGCAATTGAGCGGTTTCTTTTAAGCGACTATTGCCTGTCCATAATAATTCAGCATGGATGAGTAATGGATGGGCAAAATTATCGAGTTTTTCCCGATCATTATCAAAGCATTTGAGAAAAAAGATAGTTCCTTCCTGATCAGGTTTTAACTTCATTTTGATGGCTATTTTAATCAGATTACTATCATCCTTAAGATGCAGAGTTGCCCCGAGAGGACGCAGATAATTTATCATAATTGACGCAGCTAGTTCACCACCAATTAAATAATTGAACTCTTGAGCGTTTTTTTGTAATTCTATGGCTAGATCTGAGAAATTTTTTTTATCCACTGAGCTAAAGTTTCCCAGCAGAAGTTTTGCTCTTAATGTTTCATTATATCCTAACTCCCAACGCTCCATTAACCTGAGATAGTCTATAATTTCGTATCTTTTCTTTTGTTGTCTAATATATCCTAATTTTTCGAGTTTCCTGAGACTATTTTTTACAGTTTTAGTAGTGATATTGGCAAGATTAGCAATGGTATCCTCAAAATTATCTGTGACTAACATAAGTTGAGGATATTTGAGCAAAATATACATAACTTGTAACGTGGCTACAGTAATATCTAAGGATGTATAGTCCTTGTTTTTAGTAACTGGCCGACGCACCACTACATAAAGCTCTGGACTATTTAGATAAATGCTACCATCCACATCAATAAATTCAAGATTACTTGCTATAAATTGCTCAACAATTAAGCTAGATAAACCCTGGGTAATTAGTAAAGGTCTTTGATTTTCTGGTAATCGTTGACCCAAGTTGACAAAATATTCTATCACCGATTCAACTAGATCATGATTTAATCCTGTTTTAATTTCGCAAACATAATTAATGGTAGCATGATCGGTCTGAATAATTAACTTTCCGTCAGCCAAGAATTTACCAGATATATAGGGTTCATCTTGAATAGTTGCCTGAAAATTAGGCAGGGATTCCAGACAGGTCAAACATTTATTAAATAGGGGATGTTTGGGATACATAAGCAATAGAAAGTTACTTTTTCTCTAAAATTAGTAAATATTCGGATTTCATGCCATCAGGATTTTTATTCTTGCGAGATTTGAATAATTGTCTGGTTTTAATTCTATCCTCAAAGACGGTATCAAAAATAAAGCCATTTTCCTGAAAATATTCCTGTAATATTCGCCAAGTTTCTACTTCCACTCCATCCACTTTCGGATTACCGACAAAAATACAAGCTTTCCCAGCTTGTTTTAATTTTCTGGTGGCATTTTCTAAAGCGTTGATGGTGTGACAAAAATAGGAATCGAGTATTTTATGTAAATTCTCTTTCTCTAAACTCAATCTCACTTGATTTAAGGTTTCGGTTTCGATTAATCTGGTAGCCTGTCGGTAGGGAATTTCTAGCTTAGAGATTTTTTGTACTTCTTTTTCTGTATATCCTAACCAATATAAATCTAGTTTTGCTGTTCTGATATATTCCTGTGCTTGCAGATAGGGGGGGGAACTAATTAAACAATCTAACTCTAGATTTTGCTCGATCTCAAAAGTGGCACTATCTACTCCCCCATAAAAAAGCACCTGATTATAATTACGCCAAGTTACGGTAATATATTGATTAACACTGGTTAAAGTTTCAAAACTCATCTCTTTAATCGTTCGTTTTAATTCCTCTTGCCAATTTCTTTGTAATAGTTCCTGTATATCTGATTTTTTGTATTTCGATTGAAATAATTTAGGTTTGGTATGTTCTGCATAGGAAAACTGTTTACTAACTTTCACTAAAACCGCTTGAATGATCTGGGAATACAAATCAGGTTCTAGACTTTTTTGACCGGCCCAAAGTTTCTGTAAAACTGCTAAAATCTCCTCTGGATACCAATAGTTTAAATTTGACCACTGAGGGATAAATTTATCCTTGCTGGCAAAAACTTCTAAGATTTTTTTATCTAACTCTGAGTAACTCAATCGTTCTTGGTGTTCTGTGATCTTAATCGGTATAATATGGTTTAAAAGATAATTCAGGTCAGTTAAAACCGCATTTCTTTGACAAAGTTTAGCCTCTAAACCCACCGTACCCGAACCAGCAAAAGGATCAATAATCCAATCATACTTTTTGGTGTAATTATCAAGACAAAATCTCACCACTTGGGGAATAAATTTGGCAGGATAATAATAGATGCTGTGGGTTAGATAACTGGTGCTGGTGATTTCTGGTACTAAATCTCGAAAGGAAACTAATCGCGGGGTTCCCCGATTAAATTCTTCGAGATGATTAAAAGTAAAAAGTTCTAGCTGCATGATTCGGCTATCAATTCTGCCTAGGGTGGATCGGCCAATTAAAATAAAGGTTCAAACCGTAGTTGATCAATATTCTAACTTATCGTCCCCCCAACCTAACCGACAACTCAGGTTTTTTACTTTTTACTTTTTACTTAACGTGATATACTGCCAAAGGAAAAAATGACGTTTTAATTAGTCTGCGTGAATAGCCAATCCTCGACGATCATAGAACAGGTTAGAGTCCTTGACCCCCTGACACAAACCGATCGCATTGCCGATGTCTGGATTGAGGAGGGGGTGATTAAAGCGATCGAATCTCAGCTTCCCCCACGAGAAAATAGTAACTATATTTCTGGTCAAAACTGTATTTTTGCTCCCGGATTAGTCGATCTCTACAGTCATTCCGGGGAACCCGGCCACGAGGACAGAGAAACCCTCGCATCTTTGCTTAAAGCGGCCACGGCCGGAGGCTGCACCAGGGTGGCAATTCTCCCCAATACTCTCCCCCCCCTCGATCACCCCGCACTCATTAGCACATTACAGCAAAAAAGTCAAGGGTTTTTTGACTCAAAATCGACTCGTCTGCATTTTTGGGCAAGTCTCACCCTAGGAAGACAAGGGCAAAAAATGACGGAATTAGCCGATTTAATGCCTGTAGCGGTGGGTTTTACCGATAATCGCAGTCTGGAAGATTTGGGACTGTTGCGGCACTTATTGGAATACCTAAAACCCTTCGGTAAAAATATCGCCCTTTCCCCGGTAAATCAGCAATTAAAGGGTAATGGAGTCATGCGCGAGGGAGAAACCTCGATTCGCTTCGGTTTACCCGGGGATCCTGCTATTTCCGAAACCACTGCTTTAGCCACAATTTTAGAAATCGTCGGCGAAATTAATACACCTGTTCACCTAATGCGAATTTCTACCCGTCGAGGAGTGGAATTAATTCGCGAGGCAAAAATGCGGGGATTGCCGATAACCGCTAGTGTGACGTGGTTGCATCTCCTCTTAAATACAGGATCGATCGCCAGCTACCATCCCAGTTTACACCTCGCTCCACCCTTGGGCAAGGAAAGCGATCGCAAGGCGTTAATTGCGGCAATTAAAGAGGGAATTATCGATGCAATTGCGATCGATCATCGTCCCTATACCTACGAAGAAAAAACCGTCTCTTTTGCAGAAGCACCCCCCGGCGCGATCGGGTTAGAATTAGCTTTACCGCTACTCTGGGAAAAATTAGTAATAACCGGGCAATTATCAGCTTTACAATTATGGCAAGCACTTAGTCTTAATCCCTGTCATTGTTTACAACAAAAACCGGCATCTCTCAAACCCGGAAATCCCGCGGAAGCAATTCTTTTTCATCCCCAAGCAAGCTGGAAAGTAACGGCAAGTAACCTTAACTCCCTCAGTCATAATACTTTCTGGTTAAATCAAACAATTACGGGAAAAGTGTTAGAAATGTGGAATTTTTAAAGGTGTAGGAGAGTGGGAAGTGGGTTTTTAAAGTTGGCATAATTTCTTTTTATTCGATCAATCAATGAGCGAGGTAAACACCATGACAGCTAGTAAAAGTCACGCTTATTTTACTCCCAAAGACTATCTAGAAATAGAGAAAATTAGTTCCATTAAACATGAATATATACAAGGGCAAATCTTGGCGATGGCCGGGGCCAGTAAAGCCCATGTTATCATCACAGGTAATCTTTCAGCCCAGTTAATTAATCACTTACGAGGTAGTGGTTGTCTTGCCTACGCTACCGATATGAAAGTGCGTCTCCCTAGCTTAAATATCTTCTATTATCCCGATTTTGCCATTACTTGTGACCAACGGGATCGAGTTTCCGAGGAAGATTTTATTCTGCATCCGCGAGTGATTATCGAAGTTTTATCCGACTCCACGGCAGCCTTTGATAGAGGCGATAAATTTGCCGATTATCAAACTATCCCCGAATTAGAGGAATATCTATTGATCGAGCAAAAACAAGTCCTCATTCAACAATATCAACGTCAATCTAATAACCTCTGGATTCCCCATATTTATCAAGGGGGAGATTTAATCACTATTAACTGTATTAACTTTTCTTGTCCGATAGAAACTCTTTATCAAAACCTAGAAATTCTTAGCTAGAATCTTGACCGTAAAAATAGTAAAATGGGGCTAGGTAATAGGATAAATTTACCCTATTTCCTAACCCCCTAACAACTTAAGATAATTAACCCCTTTGTCGAGTATTAATCACCTCACCGGCTGCATTAACTAACTCTAGCTGTAGCGGCATTTGTCCCATAGCGTGGGTGGAACAGCTTAAACAGGGATCATAGCAACGAATACCCGCTTCCACCCGGTTTAACATCGCTTCAGGAATTTCGCCACCATGGATATAATGTTGGGCGATTTGTTTCACCGTTTGATTCATGGCTAAATTATTATTACCCGTGGCAATAATTAAATTCACCGTTTCAATCAAACCATTTTCATCCACTTTATAATCATGGAATAAAGTACCCCGGGGCGCTTCACTAACCCCCACCCCTTGCAGATTATTAATTCCTGCTTCGGCGCGACAGCGTGGAGAAACTATATCGGGATCGTCGATTAAAAGTTCGATACGCTCTAAACAAGCCAAAATCTCCACTAAACGAGCATAATGATAGTAAAAAGAAGACGTGGCTACACCACCGACCCGATGGCGATATTCCCGTAACTCGATATCCGCTCCCTCCGTGCCAAAATGGGAACAAACATTTAAGCGGGCCAACGGACCGACTCGATAGATACCGTTGGGATAACCGAGGGGTTTATAGTAGGGAAACTTCAAATAAGACCATTTTTCTACTGATTCGCCGATATAATCGCGATAATTGTCTTCGCTCAGGTTATCGGCCACGATATTGCCTTGACTATCGGTAAAACGAATATGACCACCGTAGTGTTCCCACTCGTCCCGTTTACCGACTAATCCCATAAACAGGGAAGGGAAATTACCAAAAGCGGCGATTTCTATGGTTAAATCGTCCAGAAGTCTTTTAAACAGGTTTAAAGCCGTGTAAAGAGTCGCTTTAGACTCCGGCAGTCGTTCTTTAATCCATTGTCGCCCTTCTTCGCTCAAAGGGGAACGCACACCTCCCGGTACGGACCAAGCGGGGTGAATTTTTTTTGCTCCCAAAAGTTCAATAACTTTCTGTCCAAATTGACGTAAACGGATGCCCGCTCGCGCTAGGTCGGGATCGGCGGCGATTAAACCGAAAATATTCCGTTTAGCGGGGTCACTTTCCCAACCAAGCAGAAAATCGGGACTGCTAAGATGGAAAAAGCTTAAAGCATGGGATTGGGTTAATTGTCCCAAATTCATCAAGCGCCGCAGTTTTTCCCCCGCGGGAGGGATTTGCACCGCTAGAATTTTATCGCCGGTTTTGGCGGCACAAAGTAGGTGACTAACGGGGCAAATGCCGCAAATCCGGGCAGTAATTCCCGCCATTTCCCACATCGGCCGTCCCTCGCAGAATTTCTCAAAACCGCGATACTCGACCACATGAAAACGCACGTCATCCACCTCCCCCCCATCGTCAAGGAAAATCGAGATCTTGGCATGGCCTTCGATCCGGGTGACGGGATCGATAACGACGGTTTTAGTCATAGATAAGTCCTCATTGTTCAGGAGTTCCACAGAACGGCATTGTGGAGAGTGCGATCGAGCTTGGTTTCAACGATAATTTATCCCGATCTCCGCCCTGCTGTTTCTATGATAGTTATTACTCCCCTAGCAATCCTAATTTCCATAACAATTTTTCCCGATTCTCAATCGCAGCTAATTTGGCATTTTGTAGCAAATACTACAGAAAATAGTTCGGGAATCCGCAATGATTGTGTCTCTCTTTGCTGGTGTTGATCGGTCATCATATATATAGGAGTCGGTTCTCGGCTGTCAGTTTCCCTCTCAAGGCTGAGGGCGAAAGGGTCGGAAGTCAGCTAGATTGTTGACGGCTAATCGGGAAAATCACCTTTTTGTCTTGTAATCTTACCTAACAATATCAGCGGCACTGCCGAGGATTCAGGGAAAGGCGACCCAAAAACAAGCGATTGTAGTTGATAGCCCTTTGGTATAGTAGTTTTGTTCTAGATGTTGAAAAAAGAGGATAAACTTAACATCATACCAGAGAATGAATTAACTTTGAACCTTTAGGGGATTGCCCGCGTCTAAAAGCGCAGGATACAATCAAAGAAATTCCGAATCAAACTCATACCGACTTCAGATAAGCCAGACTCACCCGCGAGTCGGAATAGTAACAGACTTTTTCTGTGTCAAGGAGTCACCACCAAACCAATGCCCACCGCAAAAACCAACCAAACTCAACCACAGCCCACCCTCAATGCCGATATGGTGCGTACCTATCTGCACGAAATTGGGCGAGTTCCCCTCCTAACTCACGAACAAGAAATTATTTACGGCAAACAAGTCCAACGGATGATGAGCCTGTTAGAAGCGAAAGAAGCACTATCGAAGCAATTAGGACGGGAACCAGATCGCTTGGATTGGGCGGATTCGGTGAATTTAAGCGAAAATGAACTGGATCGGGCCTTGAAGACTGGCGATCGAGCTAAACGGAAAATGATTGAAGCTAACCTCCGCTTGGTGGTTGCGATCGCAAAGAAATATCAAAAGCGGAACATGGAATTCCTAGATCTAATTCAAGAGGGTAGTCTGGGATTAGAAAGAGGTGTAGAGAAATTTGATCCCACCAAAGGTTATAAATTTTCTACCTATGCCTACTGGTGGATTCGACAAGCGATTACCCGTGCGATCGCTCAACAGGCCCGCACCATTCGTTTACCCATCCATATCACCGAAAAACTGAACAAAATTAAAAGAACCCAGCGCGAACTCGCCCAAAAACTGGGCAGAAGTGCCACTCCCGCCGAGATTGCCCTGGAATTACAGCTTGAACCCGCTCAAATCCGCGAATATCTCAGTATGGCTCGTCAACCCATCTCCCTTGATGTGCGGGTCGGCGATAACCAAGATACGGAATTGTCGGAACTATTAGAAGATAGCGGAGTTTCTCCCGATACCTTCATCACCCAAGAGTTATTACGGCAAGACTTAGCCAATCTCCTGGCCGAATTAACCCCCCAACAACGGGAAGTGATTACTCTCCGTTTCGGTTTAACCGATGGCAAGGAGTTATCCCTAGCCAAAATCGGTCAGAGAATGAACATCAGTCGGGAACGAGTGCGACAATTAGAACACCAGGCCCTGGCTCATTTGCGCCGTCGCCGGGCTAACGTCAAGGAATATATTGTCGCTAGTTAGTAAAATTAGCAAATAACCAAAAAGGAGAGCTTGCGCTCTCTTTTTTTTCGGGTTTATTACTGAACTTCCCCCGTATGAATATACTAGCTAAGCTGTCAAGCATTTCAATTGCTTGTTGAGACGAGGCACTCATGCAAGAGGCAAGACCCCCCCCAACCCCCCACCCCCCCAATCCCCCGACATCGGGGGGGCAAGGGGGGGCAAGGGGGGGTCAGCTAATCTAAGGATAGGCGGTTAAGATGCGTCTTAGCTTATGGCTAAAAGTCTTACAGAGCCTGAGTTAAAGCAATACAATACCAATGAACTACTGGGTACAAACTCCTGAAATCTTTACGCAGATAGGGTTTGAAGCAAAAAATTTCCAATTTGACCATTATAGCTTGTTTCGGGGCAGAAAACCATCAAAAACATGGCTACAGAGGGAATCGCTTACTCTAGAGATTAATGACATCATCTGTGATCATCAGGTTAGCGATCACTATACAACCAACTCTACGGAATCGCTCTACTCTAGATACAGTCAACGGTACAGCGGCTCGACGGCTCGACTGAGCTTCGCCGAACGTCTGAGCATCGCCGAACGTCCATTTTCCAGGGGAAAATGTCCCCAGTGGCGGCTTGTCAATTTTTTCTGAGAAGCTCCAGGCAGTAAGGATTTTGTCAATTTTTTAGTATTTCTGTGTGGGGGAAGTTCAGTTATTGCTAAGTAGTCGTGCAAAATTAATTTCCTAGTGAAGATAGGCAAGAGGCAAGAGGCAAGAGGTGGTTAGATATGTGTAATTAATTTTGCTTAGGTACTTAAAGTTTTGTAACCCACTTTCCGCACTTCTTAACATTCAATTGATAATTTTTACTAATATATTGCTGACAACCCTTTGCCAGTAAGGACTATAGCTACAATGATGGATTTTTATCAAGGTGAAGAATTGTAATTTTTTTTTTAGAAAAAATCAATTATTGAAAATGTTCTTAATAGTAGTTTCTACAATGAAGGTTTTTCGTCAAAACATCTTGGTGAATGTAAAAATATATAAAAGTATATGAAGATGTGCGAAATGTTGTTTGGAACTAATCTTAATAAAAAATGGGAGATTTTCTGCGTTTCCTTGACGACAAGATTGAGAAGATATTCTGTTGACTATCTAAATTATTTCTTAAGATTGTCTATGAGTGCCGGAGCAGGGAGAGGCAGTTTGAGTACTTGTGCTAAAATTCTCAATTTTCAGTGATTTTAAGCGATTTTTAGCCATTTTTTTTGATCAAATCTCCCCAAAAAAAGATTTAACCTTCACCAAAAAAACACATAAAACGGCTTGACTTTTCAAATTGCAGTGTCTAGACTTAGGGTTAGGTCAAGAATTATTTTGTAGGGCAGAACAAGTCCGCAAATATTTTTCTTTAACCGTTGAAATAAATTGAATTTGAACTTGGTAAGTTATGAAGAATTCAACCCCAATCAAAAGATTGTCACTAATCGCTTCTGGAGTGGCTCTTTCCACCTGTGTTTTAGCCGTTGATAGAGCTAATGCCCAGCCAATCGTTCTTGATTTTGAGGGATTGCAAAATTTCGAGGAAATTCTTGACTTTTACAACAATGGTACGGGGAGCCTCGGTTCTTCCGGTACTAACTACGGTGTCAGCTTCAGTGCTAATTCTTTAGCAATTATTGAAGATGTTGCGGGTGGTTCGGGTAATATTGGAGGTTTACCTAGCCCGGTGACGGCCGCCTTTTTCCTGAGTGGAGCCGCAAATACCATGAATGTTGCACGTGGGTTTGAGACTGGGCTTTCTTTTTTCTACTCTGCCGTCAATAACCCCGGTTTTGTCACTATATACGACGGACTAGATGGTACAGGAAACGTGCTGGCTACAATTAATCTACCCACGACTCCTAATGGTGGGGGGGACCCCGCTTGTAACTTCAATAATTTCTGTCCTTTCGTCCCTGTGGGGGTGACATTTAATGGAATTGCTAAATCCGTTGACTTCGGTGGTTCTGTCAATCAAATTGGCTTCGATAACATTGAAATTACCCTAGTTTCCAGAACTACGGTTCCCGAACCTGCGTCAGTCTTAGGCTTACTTGCCATCGGTGCTTTGGGTGCAGGTTCGGCTTTGACGCGCAAATTATTAAAGTAGGAATCCGACTGAGAAAATCACTACTTAAACATCGATCACTAAAAGCGATCGCACTCAATCAATGCAGTGCGATCTTTTTGAGCGTCAGTCCTCAGCCTTGAGAGACTTTGTACCTCACCAGTCTGAAAATTGTATAATATAGAATCCCGATTAGTTTTTCCCTGTGGCAGTTCCGTTATGACTAGAGCGACAGAAACAGCGACCCCAACACTATACGAAGCAGATTTTTATCTCTGGCTAAAAACCACGGCAGAACAATTAAAAAAAGGCCAGTTTGCCGAGGTGGATTTAGACAACTTAATTGAGGAGATTGAATCGATGGGGAGAAGTGAAAGACACGCGCTCAAAAGCCTTTTAACTCGTCTCCTAGAACATTTACTCAAATTAACTTACTGGCAATCGGAAAGAGACCGGAATGGCAATCATTGGAATGGAGAAATCAATAATTTTCGGGCAGAAATTCAAGATTTACTGGAGGATAGCCCTAGTTTAAAGCCCTATCTTCGGGAGATTTTTGAGCCATCCTACCATACAGCTTTAGAGGCCGTCCGGAAAAAAATGGGTTTATCCCCCGGCGGTTTACCTAGTCAGATAATTTTTAATCTCGAACAGGTTTTAGATCATCAATGGCTGCCAATCGATTGGCAATAAACTATTGACTATCTAAATCACTCCTTAAGACTGGGCTAGAGTTGGGAGAAAAGAGCTTTTTGCCGTGATCGCATCAGTGAACTGAAAACTCAAATCTGATAACTGATAACTGGTAACTGATAACTGATAACTGATAACTGATCTGGTTTTATTCAAGCAATTTCTTCAGTAGGGCATCCACTTCCTTCAGGCCGGATTGATTATTTTTCAGCACATAAACCGCTCGCGCTTGCTTAAAAGCTTCCTCCGCCTCTCTTTTTCGTCCCCGGCCCGCGTAGGCCCGACCGAGATTAAGATAGACATCGGCGTTATTGGGGGCGATTTCGGCCAAATCTTGATAGGCGATAATTGCTGCAAGATAATCTTTTCTGGCCAGATGGATGCGACCGATTCCCGCTTGTGCTTCCAACGATTGGGGTTGTAGGAAAACAGCCCGACGATAAAAGGGAAGAGCCTCGTCAAAACGCTCTTGTTTTTCAAGTAAAATCCCTATTTTTAGCTGAATTAAAAAATTTCCTGCACTTTGTCGCTCTATTTCTTTTAAAATTTGGGTTCCGCCATTTAAATCGCCCTGTTTGAGCAAAAGGCTGGCCAGTTGCAATCTTAATTCACTATTGTTAGGGAATCTTTGCAGGGATTTTTGGAGAAAATCGAGGGCTTCGCTGCTTTTATTCTGTTCGATCAAGGCTTTACCCATGATTTCGTGGGCTTGCTGATTATTGGGGTCGAGAGCTAAAACCCATTGGTAAACTTCGCCCGCTTTAGCATAGTTTTTTTGGCGTAATAACACCACCCCTAAACCGAGGTAGTGTTGGACGTTTTTCGGTTCTATTTGAATAGCGTAGTAGTAAGCGGTGGCTGCATTGTCATAATCACCGATATTAGCCAAACTATAACCGAGAGCATGGAAAAAGTCGGGATTACTCGGATCGAGACTTAAAGCTTTTTGGTATGCTTGGGCGGCGGCGTTATAATCCCCTTGCCGCGTTTGTAAAAAGCCAATTCCAGAGAAAATTCTGGCATTATTGCCATCAAGGGCGGCAGCCCGCTCGTAAATGGCTATAGCTTCCCCATAATTGCCATTTTTGACCAATTGCCGCGCTTGACGCAGTAGTTCGTTAACCTGTGAATCCTTGCTCACGATTGCCCCCCCCGGATTATCGGCGATCGCAATTGAGGCAGAGAAACAGCCCCCCGCGAGAAGACCGATGAGCAAGATTAAACGGGTAAATTGTTTCATCGCTTTACCTTTGTTAACGATTCTTAATTAAAGTTTATTGTAAATAGTATTGACAAAAATCAACTATTCTGCATCACCCTTGGACGAGATTATTGCGGGCCTCTTGGGCGACTTGGGCGCTTTTGTCGCCGGTTAACTGGGTCAAAACAGCGATCGCATCTTGCCCCCCTAAGCGACCTAAAGCTTGAGCGAGACGATAGCGCAGTTGCCAGTCATCATCACTAGCCAAGGGAACAAGTAAAGAGACGGCGCGAGGGTCGCCTAGTTCCCCAAAAGCGCTAACGGCGGCCGTTTTTACCAATTCATTATCGGAGTTAAGGGCGATTTCCAGCAGTTCAAAGCCCCGGGGTTCCCCCAATTCGCCCAAAGCGGCCACAATGCTAAATTGAATTAACCAGTCGCTGGATTGTTGATAGACAGCCACCAGATCATCGTAGGCTGCCGTTAATTTTAACCCCCCGATCGCATCGGCCGCGGCTGCTTTCACGTCTGCTTCGGGATCATTTAACAAACGATCGCGTAGAATAGTTAAGGCCAGATCGAGATTCTGATGACCGAGGATATCTAGCTGACTTACCGCCGAATAACGCACTCTAGCGTTACTATCGTTAATTAAAGGCTGTAACATCTCGAAGGCGATTTCTGGGGCTAAATAACGCAGTTGATTAACTCCCGATAAGCGATCGCCATAATCCTTGGAATCGAGCAGCCGTTGCACGGATTCGGGGGAATAATTCATAATTTGATGACACCCTTAACAATTGGACTGGTATTAATTGTCCCATGAATAGTTATCGGATCCTGACTATCTTGATCATGTTTAGTTCCCCGGTTTTTGGGGGCTGTAGTCCCCCCTCTCCTATTAAAAAAGAACCGACGGCTAAGATAATCATTTCTCCTTCTCCCAGTCCGATTATTTCCCCATCAGACATTAAAGCTGCTAATCGTTATCGTCAATTGGGATTACAGTATCGTCAACAGGGAGATTTTGTCAAAAGTATTGAAGCTTTAAAAAAATCGGTACAGTTAAACCCCAATCATCTAGACGGGAGAGTAATTTTAGGCTGGACACAACACCTAGCTAAACAACCTTTAGCGGCACAAACAACCCTAGAGGAAACGATTAAAATTGCTCCCGATCATGTGGCTACTTATAATGCTTTGGGTATTGTTTATCTTGTCGGTGGTCATCTTGAAAAGGCCGTAGTTACGCATACTAAAGCCGCTAATTTAAAACCCGATAATGAAATCGCCTACTATAATTTATCCCTCGCCTATCATCGCTTAAACGATTTGGATTCAGCTATTACTAACGCCGAAAAAGCGGTTAAATTAGAGCCAAATAATCCCCATCCTCTTGTGGCTTTGGCAATGATTTATTTAGATCAGGGTGATAGTAAAAAAGCTCAGGATACCTATAGAAAGGCTAGGGATTTAGACGGTCGTTATCGCCAAAAATGGTTTCTGGCACACCTGAAGGAAGCGGGTTTTAGTCAGGAGCAAATTAAATTAGTCGAAAAGTTACTATCCTAGATTTGAAAGTTAATATTTCCCCTTAGGATGCCTGTCGATGTCCCAGTTTTAGGAAAATAGTTTCTAAATCTTCGCGGCAAGTATAAAACTCGCTTAAGGTCAGACCAGAAACCACTAAAGATTTCAACAATTCGGCACTATCTTCTAGGTTTCCTGTAAATTTAACTCGGAGAGTATTAGTATTAATAATTCTTTGCCAACTTTCCACAAAAACACATTGTTTAAGAGCGGTTTCTAAGGCTTCTAAATTGCCTAGAGTCGTAATCTGCAAGTATTGACCAGCTAGACGTTGATTTAATTCCTCTAAAGAGGTACTTTCCACTAGATAACCTAATTCCATGATGCCCACAGAACTACAAAGTTCGGCTAAATCACTAAGGACATGGGAGGAAATTAAAATAGTCATACCTGCCGATTGTAAGACTTTAATAATCTCACGAAATTGTAGGCGAGCGATCGGGTCTAATCCGGAAACCGGTTCATCGAGAAGTAAAATTAAAGGTTCATGGATAATGGTTCGGGCTAAACTTAAACGTTGTTTCATACCCCGGGACAAAGTAGCGATCGAATTATGGCTTTTACTGGTTAATTGTACCAGTTCTAGAACCTCATAAATGCGGCGATGACGTTGGGAGCGAGGAATATGATAAAGACGGGCAAAATAATCCAGATAATTCCAGACATTTAGGTCATCGTAGAGGGGAAAATTATCGGGTAGATAACCTAAATTTCTTTTGAGACGGGGATTACTCTCATCTCTTAAAAGACGTTCTCCGTGCAGATATATTTCTCCGGTTGTCGGTTCTTCTGCTGCCGCTAACATTCTAATTAAAGTGGTTTTTCCTGCTCCATTTGGACCGATTAACCCGTAAACTTCCCCCGCTTCAATCTGTAAATCCACTTGATTAACAGCCCCATGGCGGTCAAATTGTTTGGTTAAACCAACGGTAGCAATGGCTAATTCTGGTGTGTTCATAAAGTTTTTTAGTTAGGACGGTGACTCGCTAACCAGGAATACAGGGTTTATCTCCCATGACTTCCGATGATTGTTGTTAAATTTTTTGAGCCTTCATATCTTCTCAGTATATTCTTACCTAATAATTTTTGGTGAAAACACTTAAAAATAATTTTTTTCTGCCGGAGGTGATAGTTTTGCCGAGCGCTTGGGTATCTTAGGGGTGTAGACTAATAACATGGTAGTATTTTCCCTGAGATTATGACGGACACAATCATCGAGGTGGAAAATTTGGGTAAGCGCTATGTTCTCGACCATCAACAGGAACGAGAGAAGTACACTGCTTTGCGCGATGTGATTGCCCAGGGGGTAAAATCGGTGTTAAAGGGTTTCGGAGGCAAAAAAACCGAGACTAAGGAGGAATTTTGGGCGCTGAAGGATGTCTCTTTTCAAGTCAAGCGCGGCGAAGTGGTGGGAATTATTGGCCGCAATGGTGCGGGAAAATCGACTCTTTTAAAGATTCTCAGCCGGATTACGGAACCAACCACGGGACGAGTCCGCTTAAAGGGACGGGTAGCGAGTTTATTGGAGGTGGGAACCGGTTTTCATCCGGAGTTGACGGGGAGGGAAAATATCTATCTCAATGGTGCGGTGTTGGGGATGATGCGGCAAGAAATCGATCGCAAGTTCGATGAGATAGTGGCGTTTGCCGAGGTGGAAAAGTTCCTCGATACTCCCGTTAAGCGCTATTCTTCGGGGATGTATGTCCGTTTGGCTTTTGCGGTGGCGGCACACCTAGAACCGGAGATTTTAGTAGTAGATGAAGTCTTAGCGGTGGGTGATGCGGCTTTTCAAAAAAAGTGTTTAGGCAAGATGGGTGATGTGGCCAGCAAGGAGGGGAGAACGGTTTTATTTGTTAGTCATAATATGACTACTATTGCATCTCTCTGTAAGGGAGGATACTTGCTACATCAAGGCCAACTTATTGAACAAGGAAACGCACAATTAGTTATCAATAAATACCTTGAATCTACTTTAGATATTGCTTCCGTTCCTTTGAAAGATAGACGAGATAGACAAGGTGATGGCAGTGCTAAGTTTACATCAATACAAATTACAAGCACTGATCCTAGTGGCATTATTTTTTGTGATAGTAATTTAGAAATTATTCTTGAATACAAAAGTGATCGACCTCTAAAAAATGCTACATTTGCTCTTGGTATTTTCGACATATCTAATGTAGAAATCTATTTTATAGATAGTGATTCTACTCGTGAACTTCCCGATATTTTACCAGCCGAAGGTGCGGTGAAATGCTTGGTTAATTCCCTTAATTTAACCCCCGGACAATGTTATGTTAATGTCGCTTTAATTAAAGGAGGTATTCTAGAGGGAGGGGCAATGATTGATTATATTCAAAATGCCCTTAATTTTACCGTAGAAGCTAGTAATTTTTATCCATCAGGTAAATTACCTCCCAGAAGCTGGTCTATGTGCCTTATTAATTATCAATGGAACTTAAATTAGAATCCGTTATAACTTATATAACTGACCAATTTTTCACTAATTTACTAAAAAGTACAAATCATGAATAATTACCAACAACAACAAAAAGACTTACATAACTATGATGGATATTATAAGTATAAGCAACAGGTGGCAACTACCTATGAAGAATCAAGACAAATTGAAATACATTGGCAACGAGAAGATAAATTTATTAAACAATATGTTCAAAAACGCAAGATCAGCAAAATTTTGGACTTGCCAGTAGGAACAGGACGTTTTTTAAATCACTATGATGGAGTAGGTGAAATTGTTGGTGTAGATATTTCGGAGGCTATGTTAACGGAAGCTAGTAAAAAAGTTAAAACTTTATCATTTAAAGACAAAGTTTCTCTTGAAAAAGGTGATGTATTAAATCTCCATTTTAATGATAATGAATTTGATTGTGTGATAGTTTTTCGTTTATTTCATTTAATGCCCGAAGAATCTATGGCAAAATCAATTGAAGAACTATGCCGAGTATCTAGTCAAGATGTTGTAGTACAAAGCTATGTGACTCTTGGTAAATTTCGCCGTTTGTTAGGGAAAATAACTAATAAATTCACTGGAACAAAAATAGTACCACAAAATACTAATAATTCAACTCCATGGTCTCATATTCAAGCTTATCAACACAGTCAAAAATTTATTACTTCAGAATTTGCTAAACACAATTACTTTCCTACCCTATCTCAGCTACTAGATATTTATGAAAACTCTGAAGTTAGAGCCACAGTATTCTCTAAAAAAGATTAAAAACTTCTTCAATACAGCTTACTTGAAGTCCAGCAAACAGATTATTTCCATTCCTATCAATCAATGTCGGCATTACTGCGGATTTAGATATGGTTGTAATTCTTTTAATCCCTATGAACAGTATATCATTGGATTACATCAAAAGCAATCTCTGGAAACAATTAGAAAAAGATTTGAAGATTTTTTAATATACTATCGTCCGCAAAATTTTGGGGAAGTGTTTGGAATTGAACTATCTAAGCATATTCCTCTTTGGATTTATCCTTGGCATAGAGGAAACAATTTCAACACCAGTAACGGATGGTTAGAAAATGTCGATGATATTATTGATATAATAACACATTTCTCACATCAAGGAGTTAAACGTTCTCAGATTAATCAAGAATACAAATGGTTAGAAGGTGCATATCATTCAATATCCAGCATTGGTTATCAACCTCAAAAATACGATTACATAGAGGTTTTGAAATTGACTAGACAAGATAATCAAAGTGTTTTTATTGTCAAAGACGGAAATCATAGATTAAGTTCATTAGTCGCTATTGGGAATAGTGATGTCTTGGTTAAATGCTATGGATTTGAGACAATTAAAGAACGAAATTGTTATCAATGGAAACAAGTACAGTTAGGTAACTATAGCGAAGAAGATGCCCTCAAAGTTTTTAACGTTTATTTTACGGGAGTTGATAATTTTAGAAAAGCCCAAGAACCAGCATTGATTATAGAAAAATGATCCTTAAGTATATTGTAAAAACTGTATGATTAAATCATGAAAAAATTCGTTATTTATAAAATATTCTCGACAATAGACTTCAATATAAACATCATTTATCTTGATAATCATGTAATAGTAACTTACAATTATATTGACAGAAAACAACCCTAACTCAAAAACCTATGTTAACTACTGTTACCATTGAAATCGACCCTTCCCTACTGCAAAAAGCAGAAGCATGGGCAAAAAATCATCAGCTTTCTTTATCTGCCGCTATCTCCCATCTATTGCAACAATTACCAGAACTAGATTCTGAAAATCAAAATCTAGTTAGTACCATCTCGCAGGAATCTGGACGACGCAGTATTTTGGAGTTAGATGGATTAGGGCAAGAAATTTGGCAAGGAATTGACGCTCAAATGTATATCAATGAGGAGCGAGATTCATGGAATGGTTAAACTTGCTCAAAAATCAGGTAGTAAGGTCAGATACTGTAATCAGAAAACCTAGAAATTTTAACACTGAATTCTTTAAAATAAAATTACTTACCCCATTAACTACTGATCAACCCTATGAACATAAAATCCTTCATCAAAGAATTCATTCCCCCTATCTTCTGGAAAGTTTACAAAAATAATCGATCAGAATACGGATTTTTTGGCAACTATCCTAACTGGGAAGCCGCCATGAAAGACGCAGAGGGGTATGATAAAGATATTATCCTCGAAACCGTGAAAAATTCACTCCTAGAGGTGAAAGAAGGCAAAGCAGTTTATGAACGGGACTCGGTACTATTCGACAAAATAGAGTATTCTTTCCCCGTTTTAACTATGCTGTTGAAAGTTGCCCTAGAGAATCAGGGTAAACTCAGTGTTCTTGATTTCGGTGGTTCTTTGGGGAGTCATTATTTCCAATATCGAAAATTTTTAGCAGATGTGACAGAACTTCAGTGGAGTATTGTCGAACAAGCAAAGTTCGTTGAATGCGGTCAAGAATTTTTTGCCAACAATGAATTAAAATTTTACTATGACATTGACAATTGTTTATGGGAGAGAAAGCCTCAGTTAATTCTTTTATCGGGAGTAATTCAATGTTTAGAAAAACCCTATGAGATGTTGGAGCAGATTTTAGAGAAAGACTTTAAATATATTGTTTTTGATCGAACTGCATTTGTGAAAGACAATCAAGAGGAAATTTTAACCCTACAAAAAGTTCCCCCCAGTATTTACCCTGCTAGTTATCCTGCTTGGTTTTTAAATAGGAAGAAATTCTTGGGTTACTTTCAAGAAAAATATCATCTCATCAGTGAGGGTGATGGTGTGGACAAAGTTAATCTAGAATCTGATTATAAAGTATTTATTTTTCAAAGTAAATAAGATGCTAAACAGAAGCGAAGTAATATCTATTATTGAACGGCAGCAATTTTATCCTACTTGGCTAGGATTATTTGTTAACCCTTTCTATTTTGCCAGAAAAGGACTCCTAGAAAATATCCGAGATCTCAGCTACAATATCAAGGGAAAAACTCTCGATATAGGTTGTGGTAGTAAACCCTATGAAAGATTGTTTCAAGTATCTGAGTATATTGGTTTAGAGATTGATACTCCAGAAAATAGGGCTGGAAAAAAAGCCGATTACTTTTATCAAGGAGATTTGTTCCCTTTTTCTGACAATTCTTTTGATTCTGTCATCACTAACGAAGTTTTTGAGCATATATTTAATCCCGAAGTTTTTCTATCTGAAATTCATCGAGTTTTAAAACAAGATGGAATATTTCTCATGACTGTTCCTTTTGTTTGGGATGAACACGAACAGCCCTATGATTACGCTCGTTATTCATCTTTCGGTATAAAATTTTTATTAGAGAGGCACGGTTTTAAAATTAGAGAACACCGAAAGAGTATGAATGATATTAGAGCTATATTTCAGTTAATTAATGTCTATTTATATAAAATAATCTCTCCTAAAAGCAGGTCATCAAATTTGCTCGTTAGCTTGTTTTTAATCTCCCCCTTTAATATTTTGGGAGAAATTCTTTCAAAAATATCACCTAAAAATGATGACCTTTACCTAGACAATATTATTCTTGCCAGCAAAACTAAACCATCATGAACAACTTTAAACAATTTACTAACAAAAATATTTTGATTACTGGAGGGGTGGGATTCATCGGTTCCAACCTTGCTAGAAAGCTAGTAAACTTGGGAGCAAATGTTACCCTTGTTGATAGCTTAATTCCCGAGTACGGAGGTAATTTATTCAATATTTACGACATTAAAAATCAAGTTACCTTAAATATTACCGATGTGCGCGATCCATTTGCCATGGCTTACCTTATACAGGGTCAAGATTTTCTGTTTAATCTAGCAGGTCAAACCAGTCATCTTGACTCGATGAATGACCCGCAGACAGACCTAAATATTAACGCCTCCGCTCAATTATCTATTCTGGAAGCTTGTCGCAAACATAACCCAAATATTACCATAATTTTTGCTAGTACCCGTCAATTATACGGCAAACCGGAATATCTTCCCGTGGACGAAAATCATCCAATTCGACCCGTTGACGTTAATGGCATTAATAAACTAGCAGGAGAATGGTATCATCTTCTTTATAATAATGTTCATAAGATTCGTGCTTGTGCTTTGCGGTTGACTAATACCTACGGGCCTGGAATGAGAGTTAAGGATGCGCGGCAAACTTTTTTAGGAATTTGGATTCGGAAATTAATTGAGGGAAAACCGATACAAGTTTTTGGAGAAGGAACTCAATTAAGAGACTTTAATTATGTGGATGATGTGGTAGATGCTTTGTTAATGGTCGCTGGTAATGACAAAGCCAATGGAGAGGTATTTAATTTAGGTAGTTCCGAATATATAAACCTAAAAGATTTAGCCGCTCTCTTGGTAGAACTTTATCAAGATGGAACCTATGAACTAATTCCTTTTCCCCCAGAAAGAAAGATAATTGATATTGGTGATTACTATAGTGATTACACCAAAATTAATCAGGTTATCCACTGGAGTCCACAAGTTTCTCTAAAAGAAGGATTAAGCAAAACCTTGAACTATTATCGTCAAAACTCTCGCCATTATTGGCAACCATAAAGCTATGATTTTAATGAATGATTTTGCAGCAGAACCCGAAGAACTGATACAAGCACAGATAAACGCTGTGGAAAAAGTTATTAGGTCAGGATGGTATATTTTAGGAAAAGAAGTTAGTAACTTTGAGAAGATTTGGGCTCAACGATGTCAGGTTTCCCACGCTGTTGGAGTTGCCAACGGTATGGATGCCATAGAAATCGGTTTGCGTTGTTTAAACTTACAATCAGGGGATGAAGTTATCACTACTCCTCTGACCGCTTTTGCTACAGTATTAGCAATTATAAGAGCAGGTTTAGTACCAGTTTTAGCTGATATCGACCCCCAGACTGGATTATTGGATACTGATAGTGTAGAACGCTGTTTATCTAATCGGACTAAAGCAATTTTATTAGTTCATTTATATGGACAAATTGCTCAAATTGATCGCTGGCTAGAATTAAGCGATAATCGTAATATTATTTTATTAGAAGACTGCGCCCAAGCTCATCTTGCCCGTTGGCAGGGAAAGACAGCAGGCAGTTTTGGCATCTGGGGGGCCTATAGTTTTTATCCTACCAAAAATTTAGGAGCGATCGGTGATGCAGGTGCTTTAGTAACCAATTCAGAAACAATTGCTAATCGAGCTAAAATATTACGAAACTATGGTCAAAGTCAGCGTTATCATCATCCTGAATTAGGTTTAAATAGTCGCCTCGATGAACTACAAGCAGCCTTACTTTCCGTGCGCTTACAATGGTTGGAATCTTTTACTCAAAGACGACAGCAAATAGCTCAAGCTTATTTTCAAGGTATTGATAATGCCAAGATTAAACTATTAGCCCCACCAAAAGCCCTAGAATCCCATGTTTATCACTTATTTGTTATCCTCACCCAGGAGCGAGAAACTTTAATGCGATATCTTCAAGAATATGACATTAATACTCTTATTCATTATCCTATTCCTGTCCATTATCAACCACCTTGTCGAGAGTTGAAAACCGATCCGCAGGGCTTAAAAAATACTGAATATTATGCCGAACACTGTCTATCTATTCCTTGCCATCACCAAATGAATGATCGAGATATTAATTATATTATCGAGGTGATTAATGACTATAAATAATACCAAAATAGAACATTTTTGTACCTTGTTTGATAGTAGTTTTCTGCCTATAGGAATGACTTTACACTCCTCCCTGATGCTTCAGGCTCAACCTTTCCACCTCTGGATTATTTGTATGGATAAAAAGGTAGAAGACCAGCTAAAACTTATTAATTTATCCTCCGTAACTCTCATCCCACTGCAAGAGGTAGAAACACCCGAATTATTGGCAATTAAAGATTCAAGAAGTAAAGGGGAATACTGCTGGACAATTACCCCATTTACTTTTACAGCCGTTTTTACTCGTCAACCAGGCATAGAACAAGTTACTTATCTGGATGCCGATTTATTCTTCTTTGATAATCCTCGATGCCTGCTGCAAGAATTAGACGAAAATAAACGATCTATTTTGATTACCGAACACGCCTATGATCCGCAATATGATCAAACTTTAAGCAGCGGTAGGTTTTGTGTACAGTTTCTCACAGCTAAAAATAATTGTCGGGGATTAAATGTGATACAATGGTGGCAACATAAGTGTTTAGATTGGTGTTTTAATCGCTTAGAAAATGGTAAATTTGGTGATCAAAAGTATTTAGATGTTTGGCCGATACTTTTCCCTGAAGATCTTTGGATAGTTCAACAAAAAGAAAGAACTTTAGCCCCTTGGAATATCAGGTTTTTTGAAAATATTTTAGGTAAAGATATTAAGCCTGTTTTTTACCATTTTCATAGCTTAAGAATTTTGAAGCCCAACAAATTATTATTATGTGTTAACTACTTGATCGGACAGCAAGGATTAGAGTTATACAAAATTTATACTCAATATCTCAACGAGAACCTGAATGTTTTAAAATCCAATAATTTATCTATTCCTTGTATTGACTACCTAAAGGGTTGGTCTTGGAAAAGAATTATTAAATTTCGTTTCCAAAAGAAAATATACTTTCAGTCAATTGACTGATAATAATCAGAGCAATAAATCATAAATTAACCAGAATATCTAGGCCATTCTAGAAAGCGATCGAGTAGAATATAATAACACATATTCCCTTGCTTAAAACTATGGTTGCTACCACCTACCCCCAAACCCAAGCAGAAAATCCTCTCAGCGATATTCTCATCGAAAAAATCGGCCAACTTTCCCCCTCCCAGCAGCAGGAAGTCCTCAACTTTGTCGAATTTCTCCAGTACAAAAAACAACCTAAAAAGACTATTTGGGACAAAATTGCCGAACGAGTCGCTCAACTACCCCCCGAAGTTATCGAGCAACTCCCCACTGATTCCTCAGAAAACCTCGATCATTATCTATACGGAGCGCCCAAAAAGTGAAATTAATTTTTGTCGATACTTTGTACTGGGTAGCCTTAGCTAACTCAAGGGATCAATGGCACGAAAGAGCAATTGAGTTACAAAAAACTGTATCCAATCGCCGCTTAATCACCACAGAAGCAGTTTTAATTGAATTTCTCAACTATTTTTCTTCCTTTGGTTCTTTCATGCGTCAAACTGTAGCAGGAATTACCCATGATATTCTTGATGATCCCGATCTAGAGGTGCTGCAAATAAATTCATCGCTGTTTTTATCGGGATTAAACCTAGACGAACAAAGACTAGATAAAGGTTATAGCATGGTCGATTGTATCTCAATGATGGCCATGAAAAATCGAGATATAAGCGAAGTTCTTACCCACGATAAACCCTTTAGTCAAGAGGGTTTTAATATCCTTCTTTGAAATCTAGTTTATTGTCATTGACTTTTTATGACAAATACCCAAAAATAACCGTAATCTATGACCAAAAAAGCCGATATAGGTAGTAAAAGACTAATCAGTTTAGCCCCTGATAATTGGGCAAGATGGTTAACCCAACAGCCCGACGTACAAGTGCAGGAATTTCTTAGCTCAGAATTTCAATGGGTAAGTCGTGCCAACGATGTTCTCCTAAAAGTTTATAGCCCCCAAGAGGGAGAATTTCTGCTCCTTAACGAAATCCAGTTGCGTTACACAAAGCAAATGCCCCAAAGAATCCGAGCTTACGCAGCCTTAGCCACAGAACGCTACAATTTACCCGTTTATCCCGTCTTAGTTAACATTTTACCCCGTCAAACTAACGCCGGGATTCCTGGTCGTTATAGCTCAGAATTTCTGGGAATCCGAGCCTATCAAGAATATCGAGTAATTAACCTTTGGGAAGTATCAGCAGAAATAGTATTTCGAGAAAAAATATCGACACTTTTGCCTTTCGTTCCTATACTAAAAGGAGGGGGAGAAGAAACCGTAGTTCGCACAGCCCTGCGAGAATTAAGGGCAAATGAAAGCCTAGAGGACTTAGAACCCTTACTTTCCTTTTTTGCATCATTTGTCTTAGAAATACCAATAGTACAAGAAATTATGAGGTGGGATATGACCGTATTAAGAGAATCGCCCTGGTATCAAGAAATCCTCAGAGAAGGATTGCAGCTAGGAGAACAGAGAGGTATTCAATTAGGACGACAAGAGGGACGACAAGAGGGACGACAAGAGGGACGACAAGAGGGAGAAGCAGAACTGATTATCCGACTTTTAACCCGACGGTTTGGCAGTATAGATTTAGCTATAACTGAAAAAGTTAAATCTCTATCTATCCCGCAATTAGAAACCTTAGGAGATAGAATTTTAGACTTGGGCAGCCGTGAGGAATTGCTAAGTTGGTTAAATGAACAAAGATAAAAATTATTCCCTAAAAATATGCTTTCTCCTAGCCTTTTCCAGACCCTAACCCTAGAAGATTTTCTCGGTCAATACTGGAATAATCCCCGCTACGAACTTGCTGAGGGAGAAATAATCGATTTGGAACCTACCGGCCCCCGCGAAACCGTTAGCGGCAAACTCGCCTTTTGCTGGCGAGTTTGGGGGGTAATCGAGCATGATTTACCTCCCCTTAAAACGGCGGTTCAAGAAATGATAGAAACTCTTGATGATAGTTAATTAAAAAGATTTTCCCTCAAAGGTGATATTTTCCTGGCTCTCTGGGTATATTTAATCTAGATACTATCGACAACCGCAAGCTTATGACGAAAGAACCAGTCTATATCATCATACCCGTTCACAACCGCAAAGCCATCACCCTAAAATGTCTAGAAACCCTACAGAATAACGGTGATTTGGATAAATATCATGTAATTGTCGTGGATGACGGTTCCTCCGATGGCACATCCTCCGCAATTCAATCCCAGTACCCCGATGTCATCATCCTACAAGGTGACGGGAATTTATGGTGGACTGGGGCAATTAAAATGGGTATGGAGTACGCTTATCAGCAAGGTGCAGAATATTTTATTTGGTTAAATGATGATTGTCTGGTAAGTCGTAACACTATTCAAAATTTAACTTCTTTTTGTCAAATTAATTCTCAGGCGATTATTGGTTGTCAAGGAAGAGAGAAGTATGATTTAAATAAAATTAGCTTTGGTGGTAAAAGTAAAAAATGGTTAAGTGATTACGAATTAATTAGCTGTCCTCAAGGACAAGTAAGAGAATGTGAATTATTAAGTGGTAATTTGGTTTGTTTTTCTCAAGAATTGGTTTCTATCATAGGCTATCCTAACACTTCGCTTGTACCTCATTATGGGGGTGATTCGCTATATCTTATCAAAGCGAGAAAATCGGGATTTAGAATTTTTGTTGATAATAGAAATCAAATTTATAATATATTAGGAGAATCAAAAACAGCCCCGCACCGTTGGTTAATCCAAGAGGGGAAAACAGAAGACATAATCAGGCTTTTATTTTGTCGGCAATCGTTGTTAAGTTGGCGAGTTTGGCTGGCTCTCAATTTAGAAGAATACGGTAGATTTTTAGGATCGCTAAGTTTTTTAGTATACTACACCATTCGCTTCCTAATTCCAGTTAGTTTAATCACTTTGTTAAGACTATTTCCTCTTAAATTTAGATACAAATTATCAGAAATAAAAAGAAAGATAGTGATTTCACAAACCAATTATTAAATACTTATAGGACTGTAAATAATGACATTTAATAATCGGACTGCTTCCATTATAATTAGAACAACTCAAGAAAAACGAATTCCCTTATTGAAAAATGCTATAGCAAGTGTTATAGCTAATGATTATCGTCCTCTAGAAATTATAGTAGTTGCTCAGTCAGAGCAAAACATTTTTATAGAGAAAATCAATTCAATCTGTGAGAATTTTAGAGAAAATCAAGTAGATATTTATGTGGTTGTTAATCCAACTTCTCAGGATGAAAGAACTAAAAACTTAAACTTAGGTATCAAGAAATCTACTGGAAGATACTTAGGATTTTTAGATGATGATGATATTATTTATCCTAATCATTTATCTTTGCTTACTAATGCTTTACATAACCACGATAATTCTTGGTCTTATAGTGATACAGCATTGCTCATTTGTCAACTCATTAATTCAGAAAAAATTGAAGTGATTTCGAGGGGTATGCCCTTTAAAAAAGAACACTTTTCTTTACAATCTCTCTTTAAAGATAATTTCATACCAATTCATAGCTATTTATTAGATCGCAAAAAAATTGACCAAAAATTATTGGAATTCGATGAATCTTTCTCGGTAATGGAAGATTACGCCTTTTTATTAAAAATTGCTTCCCAATATCATCCTCAATATATCCCGATTGTTAGCTGTGAATATCGATTTTTTACCGATGCTAGTAATTCCAACTATTATGTGAACCAACTACTAGGAATTAACTACAGCCATAAAGCGAGAATATGGCAAGAAACATCCCTGAAAATAGAAAAATTAAAACATCAGTTAATTCCAGAATATTTACCACAGGATCAATCAGCTAATCTTCGTAAATTTTTTCTTTCTAGATTTGCCATTATTTACAAAATAAAACACAAATTTCCTCAAGTTTGGCAATTTCTATTAAAAATAGCTTCAAAACTACGAATCATTTCCTAGAAATCTCTATGATACACTTTTTAACAGTCAATTACTATTCTAAAGAACTTATTAAAAAATTAGTGCTATCCATTAATAATAGCCTAAAATCGGCATATCAAATAACAATCGTAAACAACTCTCCTCAAGAAGAATTATCTAACCATGATTTCTTCCCATCAGAGATGATTTACATCATTCAATCTCCTCAAAATTTGGGATTTGGTGCTGGTTGTAATTTGGGAATTAAATATATTTATTCTGTCAATAATAAAGCTTTAATTTGGTTAATTAATCCCGATACAACTATAGACAAAGAAGCAGACATTTATATAAAAAAATGTTTCGACACAGAACCAAATCTTGCTATCTTAGGGACAAAAATTAGAGATATAAAAGGAAATCTCTGGTTTGGTCAAGGTTTATTTGATCCTTTTTTGGGAACAATTAAACATGAAGCAAAACTATCAAATACTATTAATTTACAAAATGGCATCACTTCAAGCCGTTGGGTATCAGGATGTAGTATGATTATTAACTTGGCCAAGTTTGATCATTGCCCTAGTTTTAACACCAGATATTTTTTATACCATGAGGATGTAGATTTTTGTGAAAAATACTACCAAGAAAATTATCAGATAGCTGTTACAAACCATATTCTAGTCACTCATGTTGTGTCGGCTATTATTGGCAAAGATAAAAAAAATATGTTTAAAAACTTTACTTTTAGTCGTCTTGTTTTTCTGGAGTTGTATGGTAGTAAATTAAGCTTTTTGATTTATATGTTTTATGTAATATTGTTTAAAATTACTGTGTTGATGATTTTTGATACTTCAAATGCAATAGGGAGATGGCAAGGAATAAAAAAATATTTCACCAATAGTCATCCATAAGATAAAAAACTGCCGTACTTTGCCCATCAGCTTTTATAAGAAACCGTGAAAGTTTATCAAATTGCCGCTAATTGCCGTTAGGATGTTCCTGTATAAACTAAATGGTAAAATAGCCCATCAGCGCTTTTCCTACCCCAAAACTCGATAAAATCCTCAAAGAAAGAGATATTCAATAAGAACCAGAAAAACAAACCCTGCTGGCAAAAACTCAGTCATGGCTTCCTGAAAATGCTGTAGAATACGGAATTAATCGAGCTTATATCTTTGGGGGGAAGAGGGAATTTTATGGACAACCAAAAACTAATTCCGTTGCCAACCCTTTAGCCACTTTTTGCGGGTAATTGGCAGTAATGCCCAGAAAATAGCCTTATTTGGCTGAGAGAAAATCTTCAGGTCAGTATCTCTAGCATCAGTTACCACATTTATCTTCCCCCGACTCGGTTTTCTCAGCTATTGACAAGGGTTCCCCTAAAAGCCTACAAGTATTTTGGATAGGTATGGCCATTGAGGAACCGACCAAAATATGAAAATAACGACAAGATTACGGGAATGGGGCAAATTTTTCTTAAAAAGCGGTGCTAGTATTGCCCTAGCACTATTTTTAATCTTAAGTCTGTTCACGGCTAAGGGGACTGCCCCTGCTTTAGCTGTGCTTGCTCAGGGTGACGCGGTAACGGATCCCACTGCTATTTTACGCAATGCCTTACCCATAGATAATAAACCAATTCGTCAAGTGCAACAATCGATCGAAGATATTGCCAAACATCTGCGGGCCAAGCGTTGGAGTCCGATTAAAAAAGATGTCAAGGATGCCAATTATGCCCTTTCTACCAAAAGCAAGGCTATCTTAGATAGTGTTCCCGAAGCAAGTAAAAGCCAAGGGGAGGAATTAATCGAAAAACTCAAAACGGGAGTGGCAGACCTCGATACGGCAGTAGAAGCGAAAGATAAAGAGGCAGTTTGGTCAACCAGACGGGAATTGCTCAATAATATCACCGCTTTAGAAGAATTAATGGTGGTGGGTTTTCCCTTTAACGTTCCCCCGGAATACGCTAACTTGCCGCAATTGCGAGGACGTGCCACCGTAGAGATGCAGACCACCAAAGGGGATTTAACCATCGTTGTGGATGGTTACAGCGCTCCGATTAATGGGGGTAACTTTGTGGATTTAGTCCAACGGGGTTTTTATGACGGTTTACCCTTCATTCGCAGCGAAGATAATTTCGTTGTGCAAACCGGGGATCCCGTCGGTGCAGAAGAGGGATTTATTGACCCGAAAACTAAGCAATATCGCTCTATTCCCTTAGAAATTTTGATTAAAGGGGAAGAAGAACCAGTTTATGGCAATACTCTCGAAGAATTAGGGATTTACTTACCCAGTCTCGCCTTGCCTTTTAACGCTTTTGGTGCATTAGCCCTAGCGCGTCCGGATACTAATCCTAACGGAGGTTCCTCGCAATTCTTTTTCTTTAAATTCGATAATGAATTAACTCCTCCGGGGTTTAATCTCATGGATGGTCGTTATTCGGTTTTTGGCTATTTAGTCCAGGGAAAAGAGGTATTAGAAGAACTTACCGATAAGGACAAGATTATCAGCGCTAAAGTGGTTTATGGCTTAAATAATCTCGTCCAACCTAGCTAGGGTGGGGGTTTTTAACTGGCTCTTGTCAAGGCACAGAGATTAGTCAAGATAGGGGAAGCAGCTCAGATTCTGGGTACTTCCCCCGATACCCCCAGAAAAGTGGCAATTATCGGGGTCAATATTCCCCGCTAGTGAAAGCAAGGCAGTTAGTGGATGTTACTGTGTTAACGACCTTTTCAACTTAGAGGAGGGTAAATCGTCCACTATTCGCTTATGTCGGAGTCAGCATTCACGATCAAAAATTGGTTAATAAAATCAAAGTTCTCGCCCCTGTTTTTGCCGATAATTTAGCCGAGCTTATTCGGGGATGCCTAGAGGATTTATTAATAAAAGTTTTCTATCAAAAGGGAGAATTTAAGTTACTGTGATCGATAGTACTTCTTCAGAAAATGAGCAAGAAAATGTTCAAAAGTTTCAAGAAAAATATCTCTACATTATTGGTCAAAGAACTGATAAATTAGAACAGCAAAAGAATAATCAATTGTGTAAAAACTATCAAGTACAGCGTGGGGATATTACTGATTTAGAAGTTAATCATGATCTAGGTGTACCCTTCATTGAAGATGAGCGAGAAAACTTACAATTAATTCAATCTATGTCCGAGCAGAGCAAACCTATTATTGTGATTGATGGCGTTATTTTTCAAATTAACCAAGGAGGAATAGCGAGAGTTTGGTATTCAATTCTACAAGAATGGAGTAACTCAGAATTTGGTCAACATATTATTATTTTAGATAGAAATCAAACCGCACCGAGACTAAAAAACTTAAAATATTGGTTATTAGAAGCCTACGATTATAATCATAGTGGAAAGGATACTAGAAAAATTCAAGCAATCTGCGATCGGCTTCAGGCAGCTCTCTTTATTTCTACTTACTATACGACTCCCCTAAGCACTCCTTCGGCTCTAATGGTTCATGATATGATACCTGAAGTCCTAGAAGCGGATTTAAATCAACCAGAATGGCAGGAAAAACACTATGCAATCTTGTACGCATCTAGGTATATTACTATATCAGCTAATACTGCTCGAGATTTAGTTGAGTTTTATCCCCACATTACCCAGGATAAAATTGATATTGTTTATAATGGAGTCAGCCAAGAATTTTCTCAAAGTATAGCTAAAGAAATTGATAGTTTTAAGCAAAAATATCAGATTTTAAAACCATATTTTCTCATCGTTGGTTCCAGGATTAGTCTCAAGGGTTATAAAAATGTCAAATTATTCTTTGAAGCTTGGAATAATTTACCTGAAAATAATAATTTAGCTGTGGTCTGTGTCGGTGGTGATTTAGAGTTAGAGCTAGAATTATCGAAATTAGCTCCAAATATTACCACCTATGTCTTAAAATTAGATGATCAGGATTTAAAAACCGCTTATTCGGGTGCAATTGCCTTAGTTTATCCTTCTCTTTATGAAGGATTTGGACTACCAATTATTGAAGCAATGGCCTGTGGTTGTCCCGTGATTACTTGCTTTAATTCAGCGATTCCAGAGGTAGGAGGTGATGCAGTTTTATACATTGACGGCACCAGTATTGATGAGATGATACAAGCTATCAAAAAAATACAAATTCCTGAAATTCGTCAGCAACTAATAGACAAAGGATTAGAGAGATATAAACAATTTTCTTGGCAGCAAAATTCCGAAAAAATTTATCAAATTATCCTAAAAACTATTACCGAAGTTCAAGAAAATCCTTCGGGTAAAGTTTGGGTAGAATTAAGAAAATTACAAGAAGAAAGACAAAATCAATCCCTGCAGCAATTAATTACATCTATCTCCCTTCAAGAAATGGAATATTCTCTGGAAAAGTTCAAGAATCAGAATAGGCAATTATCAGAAAATATTGAAAGTCTGCAAGAGAAAATTAAGAGTTTATCTACAGCAAAATCAGCTATTAAAAGACTGCTTAAGATTGTAATCAAAAAATCTAAAGTTGCTTACTTTATAAAAAAGAACTATTAGTTTATAGCGTTTTTCAGTCTGCTGAGGTACAAAAGTGATGGGTTTTAGGCAAAAGGCAAGAGGCAGAAGGCAAAAGGGAAGAAAAATAGGTGTACCTCACTAGCTTAGGAAACGCTATAGTAAGCTTAATTGGGAATAACTAAAATATCAATATATTCCCCAGTGTTTAAATTCTCTTGATAAAATGTATAGAGAAAATCTAAACTTATTTCAACAAATGTTCCCTCGTGCAATCTCCATACTCTAGAGGCAAAAGTTTCGATAAAGCTTAAATAACTTTTCTTTCCAGCTAGTCGATTAATTCCGTAGGGCCAAAATTCTACATATAAAGGAACAGATATTTCTCGAAAAAATTCTTGTCCTCCTTGAAATATTAGTCCTTCACTACCTTGACAATCTATCCAAACAAAACCAATTTTTCGAGGATTTAAGATTCCTCGATTCTTTAAGTCATCTAGAGTAATAAACTCGGCTAATTCTCGACTATAGTTGTCTTCATTAAATAAATTATCTGTGACATTGACTGGTTGAATACGGAAGTCGCCACAATTATCAGGGTTACAAACTAATTCTCCTGTACCAGTAAAATTAGCTAATCCGTAGTTCAGTGCTTGTAATCGCTCAGTTAACTGGTTAATCTGAGTATTAAAAGTCAGAAATTGATAATTTAAACCCGAAGCTTCGATAGAGACAGCGGATTGGAAGTAATTACCTTTTAAAGCATAAATGGATGTGGAGCCAATATTAGCACCCAAATCAAGAAAACAAGACTTATCGGGGTGGAATAGACTATGATTTTCCAGAAATGTCATACAGACTAAAAAATCATTTAGCTGAAATGCTTTTCCCTGTAAAGCTCCTTGAAGTTGGACTTTATCAAAAGTGGGATAGAGTAAATAACCGTCAATTTCATCACTTTTGATCATAATTCCATACAGGGATTCTGGCGGCTTTTTGAGACTAAAATTATTGACCTGTTTATACTCTGCTGATTCTCCGAAAATATGTAATATTTCTGGTAAAGTATGGGAGGTATTCAGCCAATATTCTAATTCTGAGTTATCGGGATTTCTTTTTAGTAAATACTTGTATAAGTTAGTAATAAATTTTCGTTGCTGCTCATTATTATTTTGGCTATTTTGTTGATTCTGCTGAAATTCAGAAGACTGTAAAAAAGACTGGATAACTTCCTGAAAAGACCGTCCTAATTTGATCTGTTCCAGATAATATCTTTTCCCTTCTATATCCGCAGCTCTCTGCAAAAAAGTTTCATAACAAAATTCGATAAAAGTTTCTGGTTGAATAAACATAATTAGTCATCAATTTTTATGAGTGAAAGACTTTTGGTGATTAAGTTAATAATCACTAGAAAGAAAATTTATCTGAGAAATAGCCAAGCTTAAGTTTCTATCATCATCGCTTAGTCCTAAATTTTTAGGTGATGTGGAACCCTCTATTTTTAATTCAATAGTTATTAGAGATGAGTTTTCATTGAGTAGATTTTTAGAGCAGTAAATAAACTTACGAAGATTATTTTGGAAACGATTATATTCAAAGTTCCAAATATCCACTAATTTTTCATTTACCCATACCTCTACCTTAAGTGTAGGGTTTTCTGACGAGAGAAAAACTGTCACTATTTGCCATTCTATAAGTAGGGGAACAGGACAGTCAAGCTGGATAGTAAAAAAAGCATAATCACCTTTTAACCAAGTAAAATTTTCTTCGGGTAAGTAAAACCCTTGTCGGAATAATTGAGGATGAAGGAAATTAGCTAAATAACCGGCAAAACTTACCCGCTCATTCAACTGGGCAACTATTTGATAACTTCCCTCTATTATATCGGCAAATTTGCCTGTTAGTAAAATTTCTTGCGAACTTAAATATTCTCTTTGCAAAGGATCGGGAGGATGACCTTTTCCCAAATTTCTATAGGGTAAGCAGCCATAATAATTAGGAGGCACATAAATTAACTCTGGGATATTTGTGTTTAAAAAATTGAGATTTTTTTCGCTTAAAACATCATTTCTAACCATAAATAAATTAATCCCTTGACTATCGGCATAAATAAGGGAATAACCTTTCTTATCTGCTAAATTTTTCCAAGCTAAAATACTAGCTCCAAAATAATTTGTTCCATCCCAACAACGCTGAGTAGAGTAGGGGACAACCTTATCTTCTTTGGGTGAGTGGGAAGAATTGTATTCCACTACTACCACTCGCGGTTGATAGATTTTTTCTAAACTAAACCAGAGATAAAAATCATTACCGTCCACATCAATAGAAAGCAAATCGAACTCGTGGGGAACCTGATACTTGATAAAAATTTGATTGATATTTTCGGCAGTAATTAACTCTTGATAGAGATGAAGTTCTGGGTTACTATAATCCCTATCTAACTGGATACCATGACAGTCATAAACTTCTCGCAGATAACGCGTATTGCATTCTCTGCCATCTTCTACCCCAATTTCTACATAAAAGCGATTGGTAAAACCAATGAGAGCGAAAATCTGCTCAATCACACCATCTTCTCCATTTTGGGAGAAAACCTTTTTCTCGAAAGATTGTAAATTGATGACTGTCATGGTTAAAAATATCCAGTTTCTAGTAAACCGTAGGGTGCATTAGACGGCAAAAATTACTGCTTTGACTTGAAAGTAACAATCCGTCGTAACGCACCACTAAGTAGTAAAACGTAACAGCCAAAATTACTGCTTTGACTTGAAAGTAAAAATCCGTCGTAACGCACCACCTATCATCAACTAAGTAGCTGGTTGCAATGAGATTACTTACTTAGTATTTACTCAATACCTAGTTTTTGCAATGTTAGTAAACGTTCTTGACTAAACTCCTCGTACACTGTTTTCAGATGAGTGATATTCTCCTCCTCTGTTTCCAAAGTTTTCCCATCTTTAACCACTTTTTTGCCTTGACTTGCCAAAATTTGCCAAACAAATTGTACTGCATTTTGGTTAGAGGATTTAGCCAAGAGGAATAATTGTTCTAAACGATTGACCACTACTCCAGTCCCAATCAAAGGAGAAGCTAAAAAGCTTAATTCCTCATTATAGATTGCTTTGGTTTTCACTGCATTATTAAAAGCATTAGTAGATGGTTTCCGTTCTTGGCAAGTTTGCTCATCCACAGCAGGATGAATATAGCCAATACCAGTTAAAATCATGAGAGCTTGGTAAAGACCATTTAAGTTAATATTTGAGGTTTTGGGGTGATTTTGTAGTTGAAGTAAAGTTTGGGTAGATTCCGCCAAAACCTGACAAATTGGCTGATAAACTGCCTCCTGTAACTTGACTTCTCCCAGGGGAAACTGCTGCTCGAACTTGATATTTGCGGGATTAACAATCAGGGCAAACCGGGTTTCTTGTAGTTGTTTAAGCTGTTCTTGGGGAGTTAAACCTAAAGAGCCTCGAATAAAAATATCACGACGGAATTGGCTATTAACAAAGAAATCTCGCACCACTTCCCGATAGATTGGGTCGCTGATTTTGGCTAATTTCTCTTGAGCTGCTGGGGAGAGATTGACCGCATCAATATGGTCATTAATATGGGCAGAACCCACATATTTAAGTTTCGCATCCTCTAATTCTTTCGCTACTTCATCGAAGTAAAAAGAATTCCATTCCTGATTGAAATACTCGTGAGCTAAATAATAACGATTTTGTTCCTTCAGGCGCTCGTAACGATTTTTTAAAATTGGGTTTTGGACAAAATAACTAGCATTAGCTTCTAATAATTCTCCTGTAAAATTAAGTGCCTGTTCAATGCGGGTTAAAATTGACTCGGAACTGTGTTGACCATGACGCAACATCAAAGCTTGCATCGGCATCGCCGCCGACCACCCCGGAAGGGCATTATAGGAGATATAAACTAATCCCCCCACCTTGAGATTGCGGCGCATAAAATTAACTATTGCTTGGCGATTTTTGGCACTAATCCAGCTATAAATTCCGTGCAAGCTGATGAAGTCAAATTGAGGTAAATCTCTCTCTAAAAATTCCTCAAAACTATCATCAAAGAAAAGAATATTCTTCATTCCCGCCTTGGCCGCTAAATCTCTAGCTGTGGCGATATGGCTAGGATTAAAATCATTGGCATAAAATTGGGCGTGGGGATAGGTAGCCGCTAAAATATTCGTGGTAAAACCCTGACCACAGGCCAATTCACAATAGGTAAATTCTTGGCTAGAATCGGGGGGTTGAATCGATTTAATCAGAGTCGCTAAACCTAATTTTAGGGGACTTAACTCGCCGTAAAAGCCGCTAGTGTAGTTAACTTCCAATACATATCCTTCTGTCCAACTCATAGATTTTCCTCAAATATAATGACAAGTCATAAAATTAAGACTTGATTATACAGGAAAAGAGCCAGATAAGCTGCCCGCGCCTTTAAATTGCTTGTTGAGGTGAGGCAAAAGGCAAGAGGCAAGAGGCAAGAGGCAAGAGGTAGTTAGATATGTATAATCAATTGTGTCTAGCTGCTTACGACGCCTATTAATACTAGAGTATTAACCGTTTAGCCAAATGATTCGGCAATTGCCAATAAACCCTAGAAGCGAGATTTCTCGTGAAAACTGATAGTCTCTTTTACCAAATATTCCTGCGTTTTCCGGACAGTTTCTTTGACTTAATCGGACAACCGCAACCGGGAGCAGCAAACTATCAATTCACCTCCCAAGAGGTGAAACAACTCTCTTTCCGTCTCGATGGTTTATTTGTGCCACTCAGAGAAGATAGTCAGCAACCCCTCTACCTAGTGGAAGTGCAGTTCCAAGCGGACGACACCCTCTACTATCGACTTTTTGCGGAATTGTTCCTATTTCTAAAACAATATCAACCACCTCACCCCTGGCAAATTGTTGTCATTTATCCCCATCGTGGGGTGGAACGGGAACAATCCCTACATTTTGGCGAAATCCTCAATTTATCGAGCGTTAGACGCATTTATCTCGATGAATTGCCCGCAAGGGACAATCCCTCCTTGGGAATCGGTGTGATTAAATTAGTAGTAGAGTCGGAAACGGCAGCGGTGAGGACTGCTCAAACCCTAATCGAGCGCACCAGAGAAGAAATCACCGACCAGTCCAGTCAACGGCAGTTAATTGACCTAATCGAAAGTATCATCATTTACAAATTCCCCCAGAAAAGTCGCGAGGAAATTGAAGCTATGTTTGGACTAAGTGATTTAAAACAGACGAGAGTCTATCAAGAAGCACTGGCCGAAGGAGAAGAACGGGGTCTAGAACGGGGTCTAGAACGCGGTCTGCAAGAAGGGGAACGTCTGGTGGTGGAAAACCTGCTCCGAGTCCGCTTCGGTGAGTTGGACCCAGCACTGCAAGCTATTATCAACTCGATTTTACAACTGTCCCCAGAAGAATTTACTCCTTTACTCCTACAGTGTTCTAGGGAAGAACTCTTAAAGCGATTTCCCCCAGAAAAGTCGCGAGGAAATTGAAGCTATGTTTGGACTAAGTGATTTAAAACAAACGAGAGTCTATCAAGAGGCACTGGCCGAAGGAGAAGAACGGGGTCTAGAACGGGGTCTAGAACGGGGTCTAGAACAAGGTCTGCAAGAGGGGGAACGTCGAGTGGTGGAAAACCTGCTCCGAGTCCGTTTTGGTGAGTTAGACCCAGAAATTCAAGCTATTATCAGCCGGATTTTACAATTGTCCCCAGAAGAATTTACTCCTTTAGTTCTCCATTGTTCTAAGCAGGAACTCTTAAAGCGATTTCCCCCAGAAAAGTCGCGAGGAAATTGAAGCTATCACCCCCCTTATCAAGGGGGGAAGGGGGGATCGGCACCCCCCTTATCAAGGGTAGGGTTAATTCATGAATTAACCCTACTATAACCCACTATAAAAGTGAGGGTCTCCCTCCCTTTTATCGTTCCAGGGTAGAACCCTGGAACGATAAAAGACCATCCTGAAAAAGGATGGCCTTTTATAATAGTCAACTCGGATTCGTCTGCTTACTGGAAATTAAGCGACGATAGCAAAGTTGGCGTTAGTTAAAGTCCCAGCAAACCCTGGAGTATTCGCAATAAGAATAGAACTAGCGCCAGTGAAGCCAACACCATCAGCATCGTAGTACAACTGGTTGGTATCTGTGGCGAAAGCAAAGCGCACATTGCCGTAGTTAATGGCAGTAGTAGTCAGAAGGTTTGCCGCGGTATCAAGGAGGATTGTATTAGCACTGTTAGTTGCACCCGCCACAGCACTAACCGTCAGGGCGGCTCCCACTGCCGGAGCGCCGGCAAAGGCGGCATTACTTAGGGCGAACACATCGTTATTATTTGTCGCTGTCAAGGTCGAGAAGTCATTGATAGTCACGGCGCTGGTAGCGACGGCTTTATTCAAGACGAACTGGTCGTTACCACCGCCACCAGTTAAGATATCTAGACCACCGTTGCCAGTAAGGGTGTCGGCTTTGGCACCACCTGTCAGGGCATCAGCTAATGCACCACCAGTAATCTTGAAGGAACCATTGGTTTCAGCGGCACCATTAAAGACTAAAAATTTGGTGGTGAAGGAAGATGCATCAACAGTTAAAGTTGCACCACTTGCCACAAGGGCGTCCACAGTGGTGATTGTGGTGTCAGCGGCGGTGTCTTCTTTAAAGATAATCGTCTCAACGTTGGTAACACCATTGATAGCAGTAGTAAAAGCATTCCCAACTTTAACGGTTAAGGTGTCATTGCCATCGTTTCCATTGAGGTTAACACCATTAATCTGATCTACTGCCGCCGTCAAGGTGAAGGTGTCATTGGTTTTGCCGCCGACAATCTGGGTTATATCACTGTTTTTGCCGAGAGTCAGGGTCAGTTCCCCAGTAAAGTCAGTGGCATCCAGTCGATTAGTCCCGTCAACTACATCGATCTTGCCGTTAATGGTTAGGTTCTTGTCCCCAGTAATGACGAAGTTGCTCTGGGTTTGATCGAGCTTAAGGGTATTCAGGGTTGTATCAGCGTTAGACAGGACACTGTCAGCTTTAACGACTAGGTTGACCTTGCTTTTATCAAATAAGTTGGGCGCAATCGAGGCACCAGCAGTTGTCCCGTTCAGGTTAACGGTGAGATCCTTGCCACCTACAGTCTCTTCTAGGGTGAGATTGCTGGCGTAACCAGCCACAAGATCAATGGCGTAGTTGTTAGCATCAGTGATTGTTAAATCACCTTTGACCACCTGTACTTGTTTGGCTTTGCTAATGCCTGCCAGTGCGACGGAAGCATTAGTAGCGCCGGAGAATTGGATGGTCTCGATGTTTTCGATGGTTGGAGCGACAACATTAACAATCTGGGCGGTCAGTACGTCGTTGTCACTGGTGCTAGGGTCTTGAATGAAACTATCATTAAGGAAGGTCAAAGCACTAACCTTATCATTGGCTGTACTGAGAAACTTACCTTCGGGAGCGACTTTGCTGTTAGCGGCAGCTGTCAGTACGGCTCCATTATCTAGCAAGGTGAAGGTAGTGCCTGTGCCACCACCGATAATGTCAATGATCGCCTGATCGATAGCTGCTTGGGCTGCGGTGACGCTCGCGGCAGTGGAATCCACTGTGTCGATAATTTGCGATGAGGTGGCCAATACGGCGGGAGTGAAGGCGATGTTCGCATTAACCGCTTCTTGGGTAAATTGCAGGGCTATATCGGCACGGTTTTGCAGAGCGACCCTGTCGGTTCCCTGCGCTCCTTGAGCCACTGCGAGGACAAATTCCGCCACTGACTCGGGAGAGCTATCCTGTTCAAGAACTCCCAACCAGTACTCTAGTCCCGCTTCGTCCGCATCACGACCGAAGGCGTTCTGATAAATTTCGTTAATAAATTCTTCTGGGTTGGCCAAGGTGGGGGCTGCCAAGAAGGGGTAAAGGGCTTTAGCCTCTGGGGAGGCACCGAACTGCGCCGCTATCTCCTCTATGGTTACATCTTGGCTCTGCCAAAAGGCAAGACCTGCGGGATCAGGGGAACGGTTGAAGTAAATGACGTACAAGCCGACGATGGAATTTTGATCTACAGTCATAACTTATTTTTCACTCCTCGAAACAAAGTAAAACGCTGTTGAAACATGGCACATATGATAGCATAGATGACCTCAATTATCAAGCTATGGCAAAATTTTTTTTTGTGGGAGTAGTTCCGGTCAAGGTCTTCTACCCTTGGTAATGATCGTTGAAGACTGAACCTCGACCAAATTGAGTAGATTCTTTTAAGACTTAAGGTTATATTCCCATCCCCCAGAATACACTCTGATTCACCTTGATTGGGCAATTCGGTTACAATATTTAAACTGTCTTAGTTTATCCACACATACCTATAGGTTAGTCCAACTTCCTCGGTCAATTTTGTCACCACAGGGCAGCAAACGTCTTGTTCGGGGAAACTTTATCAGAAAAAAACGGTCTTAACAGCCATGCCATCCCATCCTGATGGTACAGGAACCTGTAAGATGGGATTAGTAGTCACTATCGGGGGCAAGATTCTCAATCAGGGCGGTTTCGTCTCTCTCGGTGCCGGAATAAACGAGAATATTAAACTTAATTTTTTCTTCTATGACTATCGAAACTTACTATCCCAATCTAAATGTCAAGCATTTGCTTGGTAAAATTCGCCAAGAAGCCCTGCGCCAAAACCTAGCTCCGGGGGGTCCCTCGGCACCAGTACCACCACCACCGGCAGCGACGGGGGAATTAGTCCTGAAGGGGGATTTTGATCGGGAAGCAATTAATAATCAAATCGATTATATAGAGGGATTTATCAAAACAGCCGAGTCAAGAGCGGCAGTGCGTAACCAACTGCCGGATAAATTTGGGCGTTTCCCCTGGTTATTATTTAAACCCTTGCAAGCTCTGGCTTTAAAGATTCTCAATACCATATTTCGGGATCAAAGGGAAGTGAACTTCAATCTGGCCAGTGCCTTGCGAGAATGCCTACAACTAAATCGACAGTTATTATCAGAGGTGGAAAATTTGCGGTTACAATCCAGGCGAGATTTAGAGAATTTAATGGCGGTTAGTCAGAGTTTATCTGGTTACGGGCAAGCGGTGGAGAAAAATCTGGTCAATAATACCCAAAATCTACAGGAAAAACTGCATAATCTTGACCAAAAATGGCAGGAGCGGCAGCAGCAAAATCAAGATGAACTACAAGGAGAAATCCAGGAACTTGAGCGAGAGATGCAAACCCAAATCGAGCAACTGGATCAAAAGCGCGATAGGATCGCCAATCAAATTCAAGAGGGGCTGCAAACCCAAATCGAGCAACTGGATCAAAAGCGCGATCGGATCGCTAATCAAATTCAAGAGGGGCTGCAAACCCAAATCCAACACCTCGATCAAGAATTGTATCAGAAGACCGAGCAATTGCAGGAGTATCTAGAAACTCAAATTAAAGATAGTAATGAGAAGAATTTTCAAAATAGCCATTATTTGAAGATAGATTTACTGCAACAAAAGCGCTTAATTAATAAGTTTTTAGAAGTGACAGCAGGAGCGGAAGAGGAATTTTCGAGGAAACCAGCGCAAATTTTTGCGGGAGAGTTAGACCATTCTCTAGATGCTTTTTACTTCGCTTTTGAGGAGCATTTTCGCGGCAGTCGCGAGGAAATTAATAGGAGATTAGAAGTATATCTTCCTCGACTCAGAGAAGCACAAATTGCTCCGGGAGACTCGCTGATTTTAGATTTAGGTTGTGGTCGGGGAGAGTGGTTAGAGCTTTTGCGAGATAATGGTTACAGAGCCAGAGGTATCGATCTAAACCGAGTCGTCATTGAACAGTGTCAAAGTCGAGGATTAGACGTTTTAGAAGGGGATGTTATCGCTTATTTGCAATCAATGCCAGATGACAGCGTGGCGGTAATCACGGGATTTCATATTATTGAACATCTACCCTTTGAAATATTAGTTAAGCTATTAAATGAAGCATTTCGAGTGCTGCGTCATCGAGGTTTGGTTATCTTTGAGACTCCCAATCCTGCTAATGTTTTAGTGGGCAGTTGTAATTTTTACTTCGATCCAACCCACCGCAATCCTCTACCCAGTTTAATGACTCAATTCCTAGGGCAATACTGCGGTTTTGCCGAGGTAGAAATTCTTAATTTAAACCCTTCAACGGAAACTGCTATCTGCGAAGACTCGGAAATCGCCAAGCGATTTAATGAATGTTTTTATGGTCCGATGGATTATGCGATAATCGGCTATAAACTGTAAAAATTAGATTATTTTGAGTGCTTATCTATGCGAATTATTATTGCCACAAGTCAAGCCCCCTTTATTTATGGTGGTGCGGAAATTTTAGCCACACAATTATGTCAATCACTACAAGAAGCAGGTCACGAAGCTGAAATAGTAGCAATACCTTTTCGGTCTGATCCCTTAGAGAGAATATTAGACACAATGTTAAGCTGTCGCTTGCTAGATTTATCAAGTTTTTACGGACAGAAAATTGATCGATTAATCGGCCTAAAATTTCCCGCCTATTTAATTCAGCATCCCAATAAAGTTCTATGGTTATTGCATCAACATCGGCAGGCCTACGATCTCTGGGGTGGTGAATATGATGGTTTAGATATCAGTGCCAACGGGTTAGCGATTCGAGAAAGCATTATCAGAGCGGATAATAAAGTTTGTGCCGAATGTCAAGGAATTTATACAATTTCTCAAAAGGTTGTCCGCCGTCTGAAAACCTATAATAATGTTGATTCTATGGCTGTCTATCATCCCCCTCAAGATGCAGATTCTTTTTATTTTCAGGAAGAGGAGGGTTATTTCTTTTTTCCCAGCCGCATTAATCGGATTAAACGACAGGAATTGGTGCTGGAAGCCTTAGCAAAAACAACTCACCCCGTGCCAGTTATTTTTGCTGGTAAAGCCGAGGGTAATTTTGACATTTATTTGCAGGAAAAAATTGCCAAGCTGGGACTAACAGAAAGAGCCAGGTTTATCGGCAGAATAACTAATGAACAAAAAATTGCCTATTCTGCTAAATCCCTAGGAGTTATCTATCCACCTTTTGACGAAGATTACGGATATGTCACCCTGGAAGGAATGTTAGCTTCTAAACCGGTGATTACCTGCCAAGATTCGGGAGGACCCCTGGAATTTATTCGTGATCGAGAAACCGGTTTAATTGTGGAACCGACGGCTAATGCTCTAGCAGCAGCGATGGACGAACTTTGGGAAAATCGGTCTTGGGCAGCAAACTTAGGTAAATCTGCTGGTGAATACTACAAAAGTCTCGATATTAATTGGTCAAACGTTATCAAAAAACTACTCGCATGAAAATTAATTGGTTTTCCCCTTTACCTCCCGCTAAAACTGGTATCGCTGATTACATGACTTGTATCTTGCCAGCTTTGATTAAAAATTGTCAGTTAGAACTATGGACTAATCAAAAAATTTACGATCGAGAACTAAAGAACTATGTCAAAGTTAATTCTTACCATAGAGATAACATAATCTGGTCAAAAATTAACCAAGCAGACATAAATGTTTATCATATTGGTAATAACCCAGATTTTCATGAGGATATCTGGAGAATTAGTTGTCAATGCCCCGGTATAGTTGTCCTTCATGATTTAAAGCTACAGGATTTTTTTAGTGAAATTGCTAGAATCAATAATGATCGAGATATCTATCTTAATCAAATGCTCTATTACTATGGAATGGAAGGAAAAATAGCCGCAGAAATGTGGTGGAATCGAGAAGTATCTATGCAATTTATGGCCGATAATTATCCCCTGACACCTTTAGCTTTAAAAAATGCTATTGGGGTGATTACTCACAGTCAGGAAGGTTATCGTAAGTTTCAGCAAGAAAATGCGCTTCTTACTGCTTATTTTCCCCTACCCTATCCTAGATGCGATTTGTCATCAAATTACGAATTGCAGAAAAATCGGGATTTTTATCAATTAATTGTTTTTGGCCATATTGGAAAAAATAGATGTGTTGATATGATCCTGGATGCTTTAGCTAGTTTTTCCCAAAAACAAGCTTTTCGCTTAGACATTTATGGAGAATTATGGGATAGTAATTATCTCGTTCAAAAAATTAATAGCTTAAATTTAAATAATTTAGTAACCTTGCATGGTTTTGTTACGGAAACCAAATTAGAAACCGCCTTAGCTGACGCAGATTTAGCAATCAATTTACGTTATCCTACTATGGGAGAAGCATCCGTCAGTCAGCTGCAGATTTGGAGCCATGGTTTGCCAAGTTTAGTGACTAAAATAGGCTGGTATAGTGAGTTGCCAGAAAATACCGTAGGTTATGTGACTGTTGGCAACGAAATCGCCGATTTACATCAACATTTCTATCAATTTCTTCACGATCCGCAATTCTATCAGACTATCGGTAAAAATGGTCAAATTTGGCTAGAAAATAATCATTCCCCCGAATCCTACGCTAGAGCCTTGGTAGATTTCGCTCAGGAAGCTTGTAAACAAAGATATCGTTATGCAGCCAATTATTTTATCGAAAAAGTAGGCAAAGAAATTAGCTATTGGAATGATGACCAAATCTCGGATTTAGAGCTAAAATCCCTAGCGGAAACCATTCATTTTCTAACCAGCTAAAGTGTTTCCCCATCGGGAATTATCATCTTGCCTTGGCAGACTAGAACTGATGCACCACCCACAGAAACTTCCGTAATTGACCGGTTGTTTTTCTGAAACTTTAATTGTATAATGCTGGGTCTGTCCATTTCCACCCCTTGGATTATCGTCCATTGATTCATCCCTTCCCTAGAAGATTCTAACCCCCCTAGGTAGCCCGCTAAAGCGGCCACAGCCGAACCGGTGGCGGGATCTTCCATAACTCCCAAACCGGGGGCAAACATTCGGCCATAAATACGAGATTGGGGTGATTCTGGGTCAAAACAGCAGACAAAAAGGGAGTTAGCAGGGGATTGGCCTAATAATGATGCCCATTGAGTTAGATTTAGTTTTATTTTCCCTAAAATATCTCGATTTTTGACGGGGATGAATAAAAAAGGAAGGCCGCAGGAAAAGGCCCGGGGGGGATAACCGGGTAGGAAATCGGCAACGCTGAGGGAAAGAATCGCCGCTAAATCATCGAGAGCATAATTATCCGTCACTAATTCTGGCAATTGTGCCACTTTTAACTCACTATAGACCGGTTTTTCCCCGTCCATGAGAATTTTTACCTGTACTAAACCGACTCCTTCCTCCAGATAAATCGTGGTTTCTTGGTGGGGGGGAATAGCACCGATTAGGGCTAAAATATAGGCTGTGCCGACGGTAGGATGACCAGCAAAGGGTAATTCGGTACTGGGTGTGAAAATACGGACTTTTTTGCTGCCTTGGTCTGTTTCTGGCGTAAAAACGAAGACTGTCTCTGAGAAGTTAAATTCGGCGGCGATTTTTTGCATCTGGGTGTGGGTTAATCCAGACGCTTCCGGAAAAACCGCCAGGGGATTACCGCCAAAAATGCGATCGCTAAAAACATCGGCGGTATAGTAGGAATAGATAGGCACGCGGGAGATAGGGCAACAGTTATCGGAGAATTTTCTGATCTTACACCTATTTTCACCTCTGACCGCCCCCCGGTTGTCTGTCTAGGGATAGATAATCCTTGTCAGTCCTGTTATTCTCTCTATTAAGAAATAATGAAAATACAGAGTTTTTCCTAAAGATAAGGTATGTCTTGATAGGGCATCGTCTCGGAGTCTCCTAATAACTCTACTACTTATTCGGTTCTAATCTGGCTAATAAACTGACTAACTTATCTCTGACGGAATTGTGAGTGTATTCGTCTTCAGGGTGAGGTTTTTGATTGGGTTGTTGAAAATAGGGACGTTCTCCGTATAATTGTCCCCATTTCACATCGACTCGGTGTACTAATTCATAGAGTAATTCTTGATTGTCTAAAATTTCTTCTAGAATTAACTGTAAAGCTTGAACGGGATTATCTAAATTTTGACTGACTTTGGTTAATTCTTCATCGACAATAAGCTGTAAAATTATCTGCAAAGCTCCCGAAGAATCCCCTAAATTAGCGGCAATAAATTGTTTAATCTCTGTGGTAACTTGCACCAATTTGGGGACAGGAGATTCCCCTTTGAGGAAATCCGCCCCCTCTTGAGCGATAAAATCTGCTAGGGTAAACTCGCGCCTTTCGATGATATCTTGGGAAAAATCCGGTTCTTCAGGGGTCATAAATTAAAAATATTAGCGATAATAGACTCTAGGACTTATTGTGACATTTTTAGGAATATCTATGGGCATCGATCGCAGGGAGTTTCAACACCGTCGTCAGCAGGTAATGGAAAAAATCGGCAATGGAACCGCAATTTTTCGCAGTGCGCCCATGGTGGTCATGCACAATGACGTAGAATACACCTACCGTCAGGATAGTGACTTTTTTTACCTGACAGGATTTAATGAACCAGAGGCGGTGGCGGTTTTAGCACCCCATCACCCCGAACATCAGTTTATCCTGTTCGTACAGCCAAAGGACCCGGAAAAAGAAACCTGGACAGGCTATCTCCACGGTGTGGAAGGAGCAAAGGAGATTTTTGCTGCTGATGAGGCCTATTCTATCGAAGAATTGGACGAAAAATTACCTCAATATCTCGAAAAAGCCGACCGAATTTATTATCATCTCGGACGGGACAAAACTTTTAATACAAATGTTCTAAAGCACTGGCAAAAATTAATCGCCACTTTTCCCCGTCGCGGCACTGGACCGACTGCTTTAGAGGATACTAATTTTATTCTCCATCCTTTGCGCTTACTGAAAACCGAGGCCGAATTGGACAATATTCGCCAAGCAACTGCTATTTCAGCACAGGCACATAATCGGGCCAGAGAATTTACCAAAGTTGGTCACTACGAGTATCAAATTCAAGCGGAAATCGAGCATACTTTTCGCCTAGAAGGGGGTATGGGTCCTGCTTATCCTTCTATTGTTGCTAGTGGTGCTAATGCCTGTATTCTGCACTATATCAACAATGATCGCCAAGTACAAGAAAATGAGCTTTTATTAATTGATGCCGGTTGTGCCTACAATTACTATAACGGTGATATTACCCGCACTTTTCCCGTTAATGGTAAATTTACCCCCGAACAAAAAATTATCTATGAAATTGTTCTGGAAGCTCAATTAAAGGCGATTGAAGTGGTAAAAACTGGTAATCCTTATAATCTTTTTCATGACACAGCCGTGAGGACAATTGTGGAGGGATTAGTAGATTTAGGGCTATTGGTCGGCGACATTGATGAGATAATTAAAGAGGAAAAATATAAGCCTTTTTATATGCACAGAACCGGCCATTGGTTAGGATTAGATGTCCATGATGCGGGAGGTTATAAAGTTAATGAAGAAACTTGGCAAACTTTGCAGCCTGGTCATGTTTTAACCGTGGAACCGGGGATTTATATCGCCCCCGATATTAAACCTGCTGAAGGACAGCCGGAAGTGCCGGAAAAATGGCGGGGTATCGGTATCCGTATCGAAGATGATGTGTTAGTTACTGCCACAGGAAATGAGGTTTTAACTGCAACGGTTCCCAAAAAAGTTGAGGATATCGAATCTTAAGTAAAAAGCTCGGTGTTAAAACTTGTCAGTTCCCCCCTAACCCTAGGGTTGATTCATAGTAGGGTTGATTCATAGTAGGGTTGATTCATGAATCAACCCTACCCCCCTTAAGGAGATTCAATTAAGTTTTTTCTAGAGATTATTATGGTTGCTACCCAACAAAAAATATATACCTTTACAGAATATTTAAATTATCAGGACTCCACAGATAATAAATACGAATTATTTAACGCTACGGTGGGAATTCGCACCGATAAAGCTAAATCGAGAATTCCAGATTTAATGATTTTAACTGCTGAACAATGTCAAGAGATTAGAAATATGACCACAGCAGTGATTGAATTTTCTCCCCTCTTAGTTGTAGAAATTGTTAGCCCCGGTAATGCCGATGATGACTACCGTTATAAACGTTCAGAATACGCAGTGAGAGGCATTCCTGAATACTGGATTATCGATCATATTGCTGTAAAAATATCAGTTTTAACCCTGATTTCTGGATTTTATGAACTGGCAGAATTTAACAACGAAGATAGAATAATATCGGTAACATTTCCCGATTTAAAATTAACTCCTCAAATGGTCTTTGAATACTAAAATCTTGGCTGGAGGTTATCATGATTGCTACCCGACAAAAAACATATACTTTTACAGAATATTTAAATTATCAGCTACGGTGGGAATTCGCACCGATAAAGCTAAATCGAGAATTCCAGATTTAATGATTTTAACTGCTGAACAATGTCAAGAGATTAGAAATATGACCACAGCAGTGATTGAATTTCCTCCCCTCTTAGTTATAGAAATTGTTAGCCCCGGTAATGCCGATGATGACTACCGTTATAAGCGTTCAGAATACGCAGTGAGAGGCATTCCTGAATACTGGATTATCGATCCTATTGCTGTAAAAATATCGGTTTTAACCCTGATTTCGGGATTTTATGAACTGGCAGAATTTAATAACGAAGATAGGATAAAATCGGTAACATTCCCCGATTTACAATTAACTCCTCAAATGGTCTTTGCCCAGTAGCATTATTAACGATTATGACTATCCCCTTAGAAATCCAACAACGTTGCCAACAACTAAAAACAGAACTACAAAGAGCCAGTTATGCTTATTATGTTCTTGATGATCCTTTTATACCCGATAGCGTTTATGATCAACTTTATCGGGAATTAGAAGACCTAGAAAAGCGTTATCCCCAATTAATCACCTCCGATAGTCCCACCCAAAGAGTCGGGGATAAAATCTCTAGTCAATTCGTTTCTGTTCGTCATAATATTCCCCTGTATAGTCTCGAAAATGCCTTTAACCTAGAAGAATTAAATAAATGGGGCAGCCGTTGGCAGAGATATATAAATGAAACCCAAGACACGGAATATGTGTGTGAATTAAAAATCGATGGTTCCGCGTTAGCTTTAACCTACGAAAACGGCTTTTTGGTCAGAGGTGTTACTAGAGGAGATGGAGTCACTGGCGAAGATATTACCCCCAATGTGCGGACAATTCGCTCTATTCCTTTACGCTTAAATATAGATAATCCCCCGGCAATTGTGGAAGTGCGCGGTGAAGCTTTTTTACCCCTCGACACCTTTGATAAAATCAATCAGGAAAGAGAAGAAAAAGGGGAATCTCTCTTTGCTAATCCCCGCAATGCAGCAGCAGGAACCCTACGACAATTAGATCCGAAAATAGTTGATAAAAGACGCTTACAATTTTTTGCCTATACCCTACATTTAGACGATAACCATATCACCACTCAATGGCAATCCTTAGATAGATTAGAAACGATGGGATTTCTGGTTAATCCCCACCGTCAACTCTGTCCATCCCTGCAAGAAGTGGCACAATACTATCAAGATTGGCAAGAAAAACGTCATCAATTAGCCTACATGACCGATGGTGTCGTAGTCAAAATCAACGATTTACAGCGACAAAATCGGTTAGGATTCACCCAAAAATTCCCCCGGTGGGCCATCGCTTTAAAATATCCTGCCGAAGAAGTCCCCACGGTAGTTAAAGATATTATCGTCAATGTGGGACGCACCGGCGCAGTTACACCCATGGCGGTGATGGAACCGGTACAGGTAGCAGGAACCACCGTACAAAGGGCTACTTTACATAATAGCGATCGAGTGGCCGAATTAGATATCCGAGTCGGTGACACGGTAATTATCCGCAAAGCGGGGGAAATTATCCCAGAAGTGGTGAGAATCCTGCCCGAATTGCGTCCTCCCCAGACTTTACCCTTCCAGATGCCCACTAATTGCCCTGAATGTCAATCTCCCCTAGTCCGTCCGGTGGGGGAAGCGGTGACGCGCTGTGTTAATAGTTCCTGTCCGGCGATTTTGCGGGGAAGTATAGTACATTGGGCCAGTCGCGATGCTCTCGATATTCGGGGATTAGGGGAAAAAGTGGTGATTTTGCTGATTGAACAGGGATTAGTTACCGCCATTTCTGACCTCTACAGCCTCGAAAAAACGGAAATTGCCAAATTAGACCGAATGGGCGAGAAATCAGCCTTAAATTTGATTACAGCTATGGCTCAGAGCAAAAATCAAAGCTGGTCGAGGGTACTTTATGGGCTAGGGATTCGCTATGTGGGCAGCGTTAACGCCAAAATTCTCGCCGAAAGTTTTCGGACTGTGGAGGAGTTAGCTAACGCCAGCGTGACTGATTTAGCTTCTGTCTATGGTATCGGTGAAGAAATCGCTCAATCGGTCTATGATTGGTTTAAAATTGCCGCTAATCGGGATTTAGTTGCTAAATTACAGGCGGCTGGTTTACAATTTGCCGCAGCAGCAAAAACCACCACCACGAAAGCGACTTTAGCAGGGAAAACCTTTGTGATTACTGGCACTTTACCAACTCTTAAACGGGAGGAAGCGAAAGAATTAATCGAAAAAGCTGGGGGGAAAGTGACGGGTTCTGTCAGCAAAAAAACTGATTATTTAGTGCTAGGAGAAGCGGCGGGTTCTAAGCTAGAAAAAGCCCTAGAATTGGGCATTACTCAGCTAACCGAAGCACAATTACTCGAATTAATCAAGGTTTAAAAGCTTAAGATTGGAGCAAATCTACTGAAGTATTATCGATTAACCCAGCAACAGCATCAAGATAATCATTAAGTTCCATTTTGTGAGCTTGGGCAAATAAATTAAGGGTTTCTACCTTTGTTCCTTCTCCCTGTTCAATGCGTCTCACTTGACGCTCGGATACTCCTATAATATCTGATTGTCGCAGTTGATGCTGTTTGCGTAAAGAGGCAATCGCTCGACCAAAAATCTGATCATGTTTTAATTTAATCGCTGCAAACTTTTGTTTTGCTACTGGTTCAATCACACTCAAAAAAGCCTCTATATCAAGATGAATGTCCACGACTGGCCAATGAATATAACTACCATCTTCTGCTATAATAAACTTCTCTCTTTCTTCTAGAGGAATACGCTGTAAAGCTGGCATAGATGCAAAGGGAATTTCTAGATCATCGAAATCACAGCGACTGATTAATAAACTTTCCCCAATAACTAAAGCTGTGGCGATTAAATGTTCTTGCGCTCCCCATATCCAAGCATTAATTACCCTTGTCGGTAAAGTAAAATCTCGATAAACGAGGGTATTTCGCAGGGTGCGTAAATTGGCCCGTTTAAATAGTTGCGGCAAGTAGATAGAATCAATGTCTGCTCGGATAAAAAGACCTCGCAGATGATGTTTATCATTAGCATTTCTGGCAATATCTGACACTGCTTTTAAACCAGTCAAAGAAGTACAAATAAAGATTTTTTTTAAAGAATCAATATTCTTTAAATCTGGTAAGGAAAGAATCTGCACAGATTGAGACTCTGGCAAGAAATTATAACTTTCTTTATCCTCAATTATAACAGTAATTTCTGGCTTGTTTAACATGATTAATTCCCCTGAATACAGACTTTTGCCTCCCATTCGCTCAGGAGTTTAGAACGATTGGCCAAAACGTGGTCGAGTATTTGCTTTTTTTCCTTACTAGATATTTTGGCATTGGCGGGCCGTTTCACCTGAAAATTTAGACCATTTTCTTGATTACAAAGTAAGAAAAAAACTCTAATTTCCCATTGGCCCGGTTTACGAACATGAAAATGAGGTGGCAAATGATCGTGAGAATTGAAAAACAGATCTAAGCCATCTAAATTAAAGGATTCCACCTTGCCCAAATGTTCACCTCGCCTACCTCAACTCTGGTCACTTAATGCTATTATACACTTAACCAGACATTTTGTTCTTAAATTCTGAAATATAATGTCTGCTTAACCTAGAACGATCAAAGCGTTAGATTAGAAAGAGTCCTTTTTTGAGAGATACTTAAACCTGATGGTCTGGCCTTTTAAACCGAAAACCCGCAAACAAATCGCTCGAATAGAAATTACAGGTGCAATTGCCTCCGATACCCGCAAAAGAGTCTTAAAAGCCCTAGAAATCGTCAAAGAAAGGCAATATCCCGCCCTACTTCTCCGCATTGACTCCCCTGGGGGAACCGTGGGGGATTCCCAAGAAATTTATGAAGCATTGAAGCGGTTACAAAAAACCACCAAAATAATCGCTAGTTTTGGCAATATTTCCGCCTCTGGCGGCGTTTATATCGGTATGGGGGCTAATTATATTATGGCTAACCCCGGCACGATTACCGGCTCGATTGGTGTTATCCTGAGGGGGAACAATCTAGAAAGATTGTTGGATAAGGTGGGAGTTTCGTTTAAAGTGATTAAATCGGGCCCCTATAAAGATATTCTCTCCTTCGATCGAGAATTAACTGATGAAGAAGAAAGAATTCTCCAGGATATGATCGATACCAGTTACCAGCAATTTCTGCAAACCGTCGCCGGAGCGAGAAATCTAGATGTCAATCAGGTGAAAAGTTTTGCCGATGGGCGCATTTTTACCGGTCAACAGGCGTTAGAATTAGGAGTGGTCGATCGCTTGGGAACCGAGGAAGATGCCCGACTTTGGGCGCTAGAATTGGCAGGATTACCCCCAGATAAAACTAAATGTCAGACTATCGAAGAACCGAAACCCCTGCTCAGTCGTCTGACGGGCAATCGTTCCCAAATACCCCCAGGATTACAAAAAACCCTACAGCGTCTAGAATTTGAATTGGAAGTTAACGGACAACTATTGTGGTTATACCGACCCTGATGGCCAGATTAAAGTCGAGAAAAAGGGCGCGTTAACCCCTAAAATTGACTCATCAGGATTAGCGGAGGATGACAATCGTGCAGTGGAAGGTTCGAGCCATTCGGGGAGCGACGACAGTAACAGCTAATACTATTGAAGCTATACGAGAAGCAGTAACAGAACTCCTCGAAGCGATCGAAATCCACAATAGTCTCGATCCCGATGATATTGTTAGTATTATCTTTACGGCAACTCAGGATTTAGACGCGATTTTCCCCGCTGCTATCGCTCGCGAACGTCCCCACTGGCAAAATGTCCCCCTCCTCGATGTGCAACAGATGCACGTCGCTGGTAGTCTGGACAAGTGTATTCGCGTAATTCTCCACGTTAATACTCCCAAACTACAAGGGGAAATGCAGCACGTCTATCTCCAGGGGGCGAAAAATCTTCGCCCCGATTGGCAGATTTCTCCAGTAACTATTAATCGCTAAAATCTTTGTTCACCTTTGGGGATGAGAAAAATTATCTCTCAACCCCAACTTTTTTAATTGACTAAATCTCTATTTCCGACAGCCAACTCAAAATTAATTGATTAACTTTTTCGGGATGTTCATCGTGGGGACAGTGACCGGCTTTGGCAATCGGATAAAATTGGGTATTATTTCCCATTTTAGCTCTTTCTTGGTAAATTACCGAACCTGCGATCGGTGTCCAAGGGTCATCCTCTCCCCAGAGTACCAATAAAGGGCGATCGATTGGCGGTAATAATTCCAGGGGAGAAGGTCCAGGGGGTGCCGTCAACACCGATGCGAACACTCCCCACGCACCCGCATCACAGGAGGGTTGATAGAGAATTTCGACTAATTCCTCGGTAATCGCAGTATGGTCGCGATAAACCTGTTTTAAGGTGTTCCGGATGCGATTTTTCTGTCTTACCTGTTCAAAAATAAACTTTCCTGTCACGGGAGAACTAACTAAACCGGTAAAGGCAGCCATGATTAAACGCAAAGGGAAATTTAATTCTTTGGGACGATGGTTTAATCCGCCGGCACAGTTAATAATTACGCCTCCGGCAGTGATTTCGGGAGATTCCGCCATCAGCATTAAGGTAATCAGTCCCCCGATGGAATTACCGACAAATACCGTCGGTTTGGTGATTTTTTCCTGCCAAAAGTCTTGTATTTGCTGCTGCCAAAGGTTGAGACTATAATCTAAAGCGGGCTTATCCGCACCCCCAAATCCCAAGAGATCTAGGGCATAGACTTGATAGCCATTTTCCGCTAAAACGGGGATATTTTTGCGCCAATGACCGATAGATGCCCCAAAACCGTGAATTAATACTAGGGGTTGTCCTTCTCCCCGCACAGTGTAGGGGATGGTGTGACCTTGCCATGTCCAAGACAATTGTTCTAAGCTAGTGGCAGTGAGCGGCGATTGTAGTGCCATTGTATGAAGTTTTATTAAGTGATAGGTAAATTATAGAGTAAAAATCAGCCGAGAATTTATGCCACAACGACGGACTTTTACCAATAACTCGATGGCAATTTCCTATTTACAATGGAGCGATCGAGGTATGCCTCTATTATTATTGCACGGCATGGCAGATCATGCTTTGGTTTGGTCAAGTTTGGGCGATTATTTAAGCTCAAATTATCAAGTTATTGCCCCAGATTTGCGGGGACATGGGGAAAGCGGTAAACCCGCAACGGGTTATCACTTTCAGGATTATATCGGCGATTTAAGGGCTTTAATTAATCATTTAGGTTGGAGGCAAGCACATATTTTAGGTCATTCTTGGAGTGCTAAAATAGCGGCAATTTGGGCAACTCAACAGCCGGAAGTATTTAAGAGTTTAATTTTAGTCGATCCCTTTTTTATCGATAAAATGCCTAGTTGGATTAGGATAACTTTTCCAATTCTCTATCAAGTTTTGCCCTTTTTAAAGATTACTCGCTCCTTTGATAGTTATCAGAGCATAGAAGCGATCGCTCGTCAATTAAAACAATATAAAGGTTGGTCAAATCTACAGCAAGAGGTGTTTAAAAATGCCATCGAACAAAAAGCTGATGGCAGTTGGAGCAGTAAATTTACTTTATCGGCACGGGGGGAAATTTTTGAGGATGTCATGGGGTTTGCTGGATTAACTAAAACTTTAGATATTCCCAGTTTATTAATCCTTCCCCAACAGGGATTAAATCGCACTGCTTGGCAAATTCAATCCTATAAAAAGTATTTAACTTCTCTAGAGATTAAAAAGATACCGGGTAATCATTGGGCATTTTTAGGGGAACCTGAAACTTTTAATCAAGCGGTGGCCGAGTTTTTATCTGTTCAGGAAAATGACGATGGTTAATTAGAAGGTAATTGAGTTAATTTTAAGCTGGATTACGCTGCCCTAAGTAGGTAGGTATTAAAAACTTTCAGATGCCCCCCTTATTAAGGGGGGATCGAACCTAAAATCTATTTTTAATTTAATTATAACCAGCTACTTAACACCCTAAGTTCATATAAATTTCCTCGGCAATATTTCTGCTACCTCCAGACTCTCCCACTCTAATTTTACCATTCTCTAAACATCTGTGTAAATAACGATAATCTGCCAAAATATCGATAATTTTAACCGCGGCATTTTTAAATAAATTTACCTCTGTGGGTTTCTGTCCAATAGTTATCACCGATTCCCCTAGTAAGCGCATTTGTGCCTCAGCAAAAGGGTAGGTAAATTGGGGACCAAATCCGGGTATTTGTAGGACGGGTTTTCCTAATCCTACCGCTTGTTCTACTGCTGTCCCCGCCATGGCTAAACAAGCGTCACAATGGTGTAAAATATCAGCAAAAGCATCACGATAACAGCACAATAAAGCCCCATTTTTCTCTAATTTTCCTGCTCCTAAATAATGCCATCCCTCTTGTTTAGCTAAATTTTCTAAGTCGGTTTCTCTGATACTAGGAACGATAGCAGCCCGAAACTGCATCGGTTTAATTTTAACTATTTCCTCACAGACTTGTAACTGTAGAGCTAAATTACTCAAAGCTTCGGGTAAACGACTCCCCGCTAATAAAGCAATCATGGGAATTTGACTATCTAATTCCAAATCTTTACCCGTTGGTGTTAGGACATCCATAATCGGATAACCAGCAAAAATCGCTTTTTTAATACCCCGATTTTGTAGATCTGTTGCTGTATATTTATCTCTGGTAAAAACCCTTAAACACTTGTCTGATCTTAAACATAATTCTGTGAGTAAAGGTAATTTAATTCTACCTTCGTAATAACTGGAAGTAGAAACAATAAAAGCCACAAAAGGACGACCAGTTAAACGAGCGATCGCAATTGGCACTATATCCCCCACTGCTATCAATAAATCACAATTATTGCTAACTTTAAAAGCTGCTTGAATTTGTTTAATAGTTAGACCGATTAATCCCGCCCCAATATCTTTAATCCAATTAAAAGGATTGGTATAAATAATTCCCCCCGATGGCATAGTGGCAGTGGGGGCAATAATGGGTACTGGCAATTTTTGATAAGCTTTTCCCTCTCCCACTAAAGGCAAAGCAGCTATAGATAATTGGGGCTGAATTTTTTGTAATTCCCCCAGAATTAAACTAGCATTTAAATCCTCGCCATGACCATTACTAAGAAATAAAATCTGTTTAAGCATCGATTTTGTATCCTCTATATTCCCTTGCTGCCAAAGAAACCGCCACAGTCACCGATTTTGCTTCTATTTGCTTGCTGACTAGCAAAGTCTCGCCCATTTTTAAAGCGGCAGCTTCGGCGACGCTAGGGGTTCCCCTTTCCTTGTTGACAATAGCTGAGGGATTGGGGACCTTAATATCTCTCAACTCCTCGGCAGTAAAGGTTTTTAGGGGCAATCCTTTCTCCTGACAGTAGGCAATTAAACCCTGTTCATCAGCTTTGATGTCAAGGGTGGCGATACCGGCAATAGCGGCTAAAGAGAGGTGATAACGCTCAAAAACAGCCCTAATTGCCCTATCTATGACTGCTTTCTCCGTGCCACGGATGCAACCTATTCCTAGCCATAATACTCGTCCATGCCATTGCACTTTTGCTGGGGAAGGAGCCGTTTCATCTGGTTGGTCTTTGAACCTGCCATCAATATTATAGCTTTCTGGGTGCAACCCTCAAACTGAAGCTGAAGCCTAGCAAATCTACAAAACAAACTAATCACTGAAAACTCACATCTGATAACTGATCACACTGATCACTGCTCACTGATTAAGCTGTAGCTTCTAAAAATACGCCTAAATTGCGGAATTTTTGATAACGAGATTCGCGCCGTTGTTGGGGAGTTAACAAAGATAAAGCCTCTAAATTTTCACTAATAGTGGCTTTTAAATTGGCTGCCGCTTTAATCGGATCAGCATGGGCCCCTCTGGAGGGTTCAGGAACGATCTGATCGATAATATTTAACTCTTTTAAATCTTTTGAGGTAATTTTGAGGGCAACTGCCGCTTTATCGGATTTTTTGGCATCTTTCCAGAGAATGGCGGCACAAGCTTCGGGAGTCGCCACAGTATAGACAGAATGCTCTAACATTAATAGGCGATCGCCGACCCCAATGCCCAAAGCACCGCCGGAACCACCTTCACCAATAACAGTACAAATGATCGGCACATCTAAACGGAACATTTCCCGAAGATTATAGGCGATCGCTTCCCCTTGACCTAATTTTTCCGCTTCCACCCCCGCCCAGGCGCCGGGGGTGTCAATAAAGGTTAAAATTGGCTGATTAAACTGATGGGCGTGTTCCATTAAACGCATGGCTTTACGATAACCACCGGGGGCAGCCATGCCGAAATTTCTAGCCACATTATCCTTAGTATCCCGGCCTTTTTGATGCCCGATAATCACCACGGGACGACCGTTAAAACGGGCAACACCCCCCACAAGAGCGGGATCGTCGTAACCACCGCGATCCCCGTGCAACTCGAACCATTCATCGGTGATGGCTTGAATATAATCTAGGGTACTGGGGCGCCGGGGATGACGGGCTAATTGTAGCCGTTGGGAAGGGGTGAGATTGCTAAAAATTTCACGACGTAATTGATTAGCTCGTTCGTCTAGTTGACTAATTTGTTCCGAGACATCTACGCTATTTTCTTGGGCTAATTCTTTAATCTGTTCGATGCGGGATTCTAATTCGTAGAGGGGTTTCTCAAAATCTAGGAGAAAAATCTTTTTCTCGGTAGTCTCGTTTTTGGTCATAGGTTAGTGGCTAGAAGTTTACTGTTCGCTAATCTTTTCTAGCTTACCGTTTTTCAGCGATCGATTATCGGCAGCTTCGGGATGACTGGGAGATAATTTCAGGTTATCGATCGAATTTTGTCAATTGTTGTATAATAACAGATCGTGCCTTTTTCACCCCAAGGAGGATTAGTTATGGCAGGAAGTGAACTAAAAGCGGATCTATGGGTTAACGAATATATTACCCCCTGGGACATTTATAGTCATGGGGTTTCGCGGATTTTAGCCTACAAAAAAACCGCTTTTCAGGAGATGTATATTGTTGAATCGGGGGCCTATGGAAAAGCCTTGGTACTGGATGGGAAATGGCAATCTTGTACGGGGGATGAATTTATTTATCATGAAGCATTAGTGCAACCGGCAATGATTGCCCACCAAGAAGCAAAAACTGCTTTAATTCTGGGAGGTGGTGAAGGTGCGACAACGCGGGAGTTATTGCGTTGGAAAACAATCGAAAAAGTGATGATGATCGATATCGATGGGGATGTGGTGGCAGCTTGTAAGGAACATCTTCCCGAAATGCACCAAGGCACTTTTGATGATCCTCGTTTTGAGTTAGTTGTGGCTGATGCTTTAGAAGTTTTAGACACCACTAACGATAAATGGGATATTATTATTTCCGATCTGGTTGATCCCATCGGAGAGGGTCCTTCTTTCCCCCTATTCACGAAAGAATACTTTGAAAAACTACAAAGAGTTTTGGCCGAAAATGGCATTGTGGTTGTCCAATCTGGCCCGGTTTCTCCTCCTTCGGTGATGTATCATGCGCGTTTGGTGAATACTTTAAAAGCAGTTTTTCCCCACGTTCATTCCTATTGCGCTCCCACTCCTAGTTATGGTTCCCCTTGGGGTTTTACTCTCTGTGCTAATCATCCTTTAAATACTCGTCCCGATCCCGAGGTGGTGGATGAATTAATCAGCGATACAACTACGGGAGGATTACGTTTAATTGATGGCATGACTTTACTAGGAATGTTACAAACTCCTCTCTATATTCGTCAAGCTATCGCACAAAATACGGAAGTTTATACCCTAGCAAAACCCCCGAAATTCTTCGGTCAAGGAGTTATCAGTAATCAGTAATCAGTAATCAGTTATCAGTTATCAGTTCAGTTATCAGTTATCAGTTATCAGTTATCAGTTATCAGTTATCAGTTATCAGTTATCAGTTATCAGTTATCAGTTATCAGTAATCAGTAATCAGTAATCAGTAATCAGTAATCACTTCACTGAGAAAACTCCCCACACCCTACACCCCACACCCTACACCCCACACCCTACACCCTACACCCCACCAACAAACTTTTTTAGCAAACCCTAATTAGAAATCGATCGAGTCTTCGTGATTAAGAATTGTTTGCAGAATTTCTAGGGGAACAGTAGCAAAGTATTGCTGGAGAAAGTTTTCTAGGGCCACCGCTTCTAGAAATTGTTCAATCTTATTAATTTTTGCCTCATGATTGACTAATTCAAAGGATAAATTTTCTTGATTTTTCTTGACTTTAAAGCCATTTTCTGCTAGGGAAATTAATCCTAATTCTAGGGTATGATAACTGAGGTTTAAGCGGTTTTGTAATTGTTGACGGGAAATACTGGTTTTAGTTCTAGCTAAATATTTCCCAATCCCCACAAGGTTTATCCATGTGGTGTGAGCGGATTTTTTTAAAGGACTAGCATAGGCAAGAACTAACTTTTTATCCCGTAAAATTGCCTGTTGATATTCCCTAGAAAGTTTTGTCCAATCCCGGGGACATTCCCAGAGAAAAAGTGGATTTAATTGGCTAACTTGTTGATTAATTTCCCGATTGCGATTGTCGATTAAAAAATCTTTTTTATTGCTATAGATTAGGGATTCTTGTTGATAAATTTGCAGAGCAATTAAGCGCACTTCATAGCGATTTTTGTAGGTATTAAAATCTAATTCGACTAAGGCATTATAATGGGTATCGGCAGCAATTTCATCTTTGTGATGACCCCACCACATACCGGGGAATCCCTGCTCGATTGAACTATCCCAGATCTCAAAAGTTGTCCGGGGATAAGTAATTTTTTTGCCTTTTAAATCCTCAAGATTTTTATGCCAAAGATTTTGAAAATAACAATTTTGAATTAATAGCTTCGGTGTCGGATTACCCATCCCGCAGGGTTCCAGTAATTTTAATTCTCGAAATAGACTTTTTCCCAATTGGGAAACCGTCACCACCGCATCCACTTCTATCTGGGAAGAAAGGGAAGTTAAATCAATTCCTGTGCGTCGCAACTGTTGATTAATTCCCTCAATAAATAGGGGTAAATTTTCTATGGTTAAACTTAAACCCGCGGCCAAAGGATGACCACCAAAACGATGTAAAAGATGGGATTGAGAGGATACTAATTGATAGAGATCGATCTCACGAATTGACCGAGCGGAACCCTTAGCAAAAGGTGGTTCACTGGTACTTAATAAGATTGTCGGTCGCTGGTATTCTTGGGCAATTTGTCCCGCAACTAATCCTAAAATTCCCGCCGGCCATTGGGGATCATCTAAAATAATTACATTAGTGGTAGAAAGATCAATTCTCTCTAGTTTTTTCTGAACTTGTTTAATAATATCCCGTTGGATTTCTTGGCGACGAATATTGGCTAATTCCGCTTGTTCAGCTAATTCGTGACAACGCTTTTCATCTTCACTGGTGAGTAATTCCACACAAAATCTAGCATCACCATAAATGCGACTGACGGCATTAATTCGCGGTCCAATACCGAAGGATATATCCATCGGTCTATCTCCGGTTTTGTTACATAAATCCAGTAATTTTTTAACTCCCAAACGCTGAGTATTTTGCAGTTTTTGAAGACCTTTTTGGGCTAAATAACGACATTCTCCCGTCAATTTGACTAAATCAGCAATTAAACCAATCGCAACTAAATCCAGTAAATTTTCTAGGGGTTTTCTGGGAATATCTGCCAGGGTTAAATACATCGCTTCCACTAATTTATAAGCAACGGCAACCCCAGAAAGATGATAGAAAGGATGGGTTTCCACAAAATAGCGGGGATTAATCAGGGCAATCACCTCGGGGCGCTCGTCGGGTAGGGTATGATGATCGGTGATGATAATATCGATTCCTAGACTGTTTGCATAGTCAATTTCAGCGATATTCGTGCTTCCCGTGTCACAGGTGACGATTAAACTGGTTCCTTGATGCGCTAGTTTCTCGATACCGGGACAATTGAGTCCGTGGGATTCTTTTTGGCGATCGGGTATGTAATAATCTAACTGTTGATAGGGTGAGAAAAACTGCCCTAATCCTTCCCAAAGGACACTGGTAGCGGTGACACCATCGGCATCGAAATCACCCCAAATAGTCACTTTTTCGCCTTGATTTAGAGCTTTTTCCAGTCTTTTGACGGCGAAGTTCATTTCTTGCCCAAAATCAAAGGGAGTTTTTGACTGATAAGCTTTCTCATCCAGAAACGTCCGCAGAGTCGCCCCATCTTGGACACCGCGATGCCATAATATTTGTGCCACGACGCTGCCATCCGACTCTGGGGTGTAGTCTTGGACTATTTTTAAAAACTCTTGGGGAAGCTCTACCGATGGGGGAATTTGCCAGTTAGACACGGGATATCAGGGAAAAAGTAAAAAAGGTGGCAGTTTTTGTGATTTTCCCTATCTCCATTTAGGGCTTGCTGAATAAATGTGAAATGTAGGCAAGGTAAGGGTTTTGTGGCTTTACGAGCGAAACAGGTGCAAGATTTTGAGAGAATCGTGCTTCAAAACCTTGCGTCTTCATCAGCCCGCGTCCTGTAGGGGCGAAGCATTCGGACAATAACCTATCGGTGAAACCGTAGATTTTCTATCCGAATGCTTCGCCCGTACTTTTTCAGCAAACCCCATTTAGCCACCACTAACGGGGGGAATTAAAACTATCTCATCGCCATTTTCAAGGATTTTCTCTCCCGAAACAAACTGAAGATTAACTCCAAAACGAGTAACATCCCGCCATCTTTCTAATTGAGGATAGGGGGCTATAATATAGTTTAACACTTCTGTAACGGAAGTGTGGGCAGGAAATTCGAGGTTTAATTGTGAAGTTTGATAGACTTCTTGATAAATAGCAAATAGTTTCACTCTAACCGTAATTTTTTCCATATTTTTCCTAGGATAATAACATCAATTGAGAACCCTGTTCGGTTTTGCGGACTTCGATGCGATGTTGAAAAGCTTCTTTAAATTGGGGCATATGAGTTACAGTCAAAATACAGGCAAAATCGGCGGATATAGCGTTAATTGCCGCAATTAAGCGATCGCATCCTTCCGCATCCTGAGTTCCGAATCCTTCGTCAACAATGAGCATTTGTAAGGCTGTTCCGGCTCTTTGTGCCAATAATCTCGCTAAAGCTAATCGAATCGAGAAATTAATCCGAAAAGCTTCCCCTCCTGAATAGGTTTCGTAGGGACGGGATCCCCGGGTATCGCCAATAATAATATCTAAAGTATCGATTAACTTTTGTCGCTGTTTCTTCGTACCTTTACCGCTTTTTTGGGTTAAAAACTGCACATGAAATTGGTTACCGGTTAAGCGAGCTAAAATATGATTAGTTTGTGCTTCCAACTCTGGTAAAACATTCTCAATCATCAGAGTTTGTAAACCATTTTTGCCGAAAGCTATGGCTAACTCTTTATAAACTGTATATTGTTTTTTAACTTTAGCTAAATCGCTCTCTTTTTCTGTCAGTTGTTTACCTAACGTTTCCAGTTGATGTAACTTCTCCTCAACCCGACCTTTTTGGGAGAGCAATCCATCAATTATCTGTCTTCGCTGTTGAATATTAGTCGATAATGCGGCTATTTCTTGGCGATAGTCAGTCAAAGTACCAATCTTTTGACTAATATTTGCTAACTCCTGATTTATCTTCTGGCGATCCTGATTTCGCAGCTGTAATCTTTGCTCAATGTCAGCAATTTTAGCAGCTATTTCTGGATAATTTTTTTCTGCTTGTTGCCAATCTTGATACTGTAATCTTACCCCCTGTAATTGTCGGATCAGATTTTGAATATTCTGATGTTCACTGCGATCATAATTTAAGTTTTGAATAAACTTTTCTAAGCGTTCAATTTCCTGTTTAAGTGGGGAATTTTGACCTAGTTCTTGCTTCTCCTGTTCTAGTCTAGCTAATTTATTAATTAAATTAGGTTTCTCAGCCTTGATATTAGATAAACGACGGTTTGCTTGCTTAAGTTCTGATTCTTGAATTTCTGCCCAACGCCATCTTTTTTCTTCTCCTCTGACTAAAGCATGACTTTGTTCATCATAGTTTAATAGGGCGATTTCTTGATTGACAATTTGCAATTCTTGCTGTAATTCTAGGGCATAATTACCACTGCGTAAAAGTGCTTCTAACTCCACAAGTATCTCCTCGGTTTTCTCTAGTTCTATTTCCTTTTCTTCAATAGTTTCTAACTTGACTTCTAACTGCACATATTTTTGTTGTAGATTCGATCTTACAGGCAATTCTTGTTTAATTTGGGCTAATTCCTCCCGTAAACGTTTTAAATCTCGATCGCAGTCTGCCATCTGTTCCTGTAGGGACCAAATTTGCTCTTGAATTTGTTCTTGATGTTGATGGGTTTTCCTGATTACCTGATGACGGTGATGACTGTCTAAATTCTGTTCACACAAAGGACAAACCGAATCGGGAATATTCAATTTTTCCAATTTACCAGTTAACTCTAAAAGTTGTTCTTCATATCTTTTCTGTTGCTCCAATAAACTTTTTTTATCCACTTGTTTAACGGTTTCCTTTTCTTCCACTCGTTCACAATAGGTTTGTTTTTTATCTAGTTCCTTAATTCGTTTGGCTAAATTGAGAGCTTCCTCTCTTAGTACAGGAATACGAGCGATTTCTGTCTCTAATTGTTGCCGATTTATTTGCAGTTGTTCCCGACGAGCATTAATCCCGGCTTTTTCCCGTTCCAACTGTATATTTAGATCAGCTTTTCGGCTATTTAAAGGGGCATATTTTAAAGCTAATCTATCCAATTCCTGAAGACGTTGACGATGATAATTTAACTTCTCTAATCCTGCTTGAATATCCCCCGCTTGCTCGATAATTTTTTGAGTTTCTTGTTCCTGTCTTCCCAATTCTTCTAAACGAGCGCTCGTTTGTTGGATGGGAAGGGTAAATTCGTTAATTTTTTGCTGTAATTTCTGTTCTAATTGTTGTTTATCATACTGGGCCTGTTGCCAAGCTTGCAATTGACTTGACAAACTGGCCTCTTTCTGGTCTAAATTGATTAGGCGCTCGTGTGCGGTGATAATGTCATTTTTGCGATGAAGAATAGTCCTTATTTGATTTAATTGATTGTCTAGACTAACTTTTTCCCAGTCTAATCTCTCAATTTCTGCTAATAAAGCTCGCTCCTGTTCTCTTTGCCAATGCAGCTGTTTTTCCCAATTCTGACGCTGATTTTCTTCCCCTTGCAGTTGCTGTAAACGCCGATTATTTACCTCTTGTTCTTGATTAATTTGGTTAATTTGGGTGCTTAACTCTTGCAGGTGTTCTTGATAAGAATTTTTCTCCTGAAGACGGAGTTTGATAGTTTCTACTTGCTGCTCGATCTGGAGGGACTGTCCATCAAATTGTTTCGATATATCCTTGGCTTTATTCGCTAAAATTTCATAGCGATCGAGTTGTAATAATTCTGCTAAAATCTGTTTACGACCACTGGGAGGCTGTTTCATAAACTCGTCCGCTTGTCCCTGTCGTAAATAAGCAGAATTAATGAAAGTTTTATGGTCTATTTTTAGATAAGTATTAATCTGCGCTTGGGTATCTTTAATACTTTTGCCCGATAAAGGACGAAAACTTTGATCACTAATCACCTGAAAATCTAAACCAGAAGCTTTTCCCCCCCGGTGACGACTACGGATAATTTTATAGATTTCTCCCCCATAACTAAACTCGAAATCTACCCGCGCATAATCGCTGCCCGCATGAATCACATCATCAGCAATCGAGGTGCGACTTTCTCCCCAAATTGCCCAAGTAATTGCTTCCAGTAAAGAGGATTTTCCCGCACCATTGGCACCACAAATACAGGCAGTATGTAATCCGCGAAAATCTAGCACTGCCTCGCGATAACTGAGAAAATTTTTCAGGGTTAATTGTAGGGGAATCATAAGCTGGGGAGTGGGGAGGTGGGGAAGTGGGGAGAATACAGTACAACTTAGAAATTAATCAGAGGATAAAAAACCGAGGACAAGATAGCTTCAGCGCAATACCTATCGGTGAATCTATTCGGTATCAATAACTCTCTCCTACAATAACCTCTAATCAAAGCTTAACTGAAATCCAGCCGGGGGCAAATGCGCTTTTTTGGTTCTCCGCAATTCTCCTCACCATTAGGGATTAAGTAAGTCTTGCGGCTGAAGGATGATGATATTAGGAAGGGGAACAAAGTCATCAGGATTAAAGGTTAATAAATGAGTGATACTATGAGCTTTCATAACAGCCAGAAGCCTAATATCGTGAGTCCTTTTTCCCTTGATGTTATAGTCAGTGACTAATTGAAACCAAAGGGTAAATATCTCTGGCGTTTCTTCGAGGACAGTGAATCTGGTTAGAAATTGATTGATTTGATTTTTAGTTCTTTCAGGAGTCCAGCCTAACCCATTAACCTCAGTAGGACGGGTGGCAACTACCCAAAACTCAATGATAATTTGTGAGGTCAAGCAGCATTTATGTCCTTGCTCTATTAAGATATAGGTCGCATCTCTTGCTAAGGCATAATTAGCGGAAATTCGGTCACTCAGCCTCAGTAAAATATTAGTATCAAATAGATATTTAGCCATTAGTCATAGATAGTTTCACGCCCTAAGGCTTCATCGGGTAATCCGGGGGTATCCTTGGGTTGACTTTCCAGAAATTTTAGCCAATCTTCTGCTTTTTCTTGGGAGGTCATCTCTGCAATTTTTGGCGAAGTTATCTGAGTTAGAAATTGGCTGAAGTTTAAGACTTCTTGTTGTTTTTCTAAAGGAAGTTTTCGCAAGTTTTCGATAATGGCTTGTTCGATATTCATCAAAATTCAGCTTGTCGATTAATCGGCGTACTAAAAAGCATCAATCTCTTCAATACCTGCCGTTTCCCCATTATATCACCCCCCGCTCTGGCACTGACCAAATCCCCCCACTTGACTGGGATATTATTCCTACGCAAGTCCCTAACCGCTCAGGGTCCCTCGATTTGCTACTCTAAAGGAAAGATAACCGATTCTTAAGACCAAATCTATGAGCATTCCCGAAATTAGCGTCCATGAACTCGCTCTCCGTTTAGCTGATCATGATCCTAATTTACAACTTATTGATGTGCGCGAACCAGAGGAAGTTGCGATCGCATCTGTGGCCAGTTTTACCATTTTACCCTTGAGTCAATACCAAGAATGGTCGCCCACTATTGCCACCCAATTCAACCCCCAAGCAGAAACCCTCGTTATCTGTCACCATGGCATGAGATCCCTGCAAATGTGCCAATGGCTACAAAGTCAGGGTTTTACTAATGTTAAAAATATTAACGGTGGCATCGATGCTTATGCCCTCCTCGTCGATCCTAATATTCCCCGTTACTAATTTTTATAGCCCCCATCGGGAAAAGAGAGGGGTAAACTATCCCCTTTCTCCCCACGGAGGACTGACTACTGATAACTGATAACTGATAACTGATAACTGATTAAGCGTTATACTGTCTAAAAAAATGTTATAAATCTTTTGTTAAGATTATTCCCCTATGTCCGCTAGAACTAATCTCAGCGATCGCTATCAACATATCTTAAAGGCGACAATTCAACATTATATCGCCACAGCCGAACCGGTTGGCTCGAAAACTCTGCTAGAGGAGTACAAATTTACTGTCAGTTCCGCCACGATTCGCAATGCTCTCGGTAAACTAGAAAAAGAAGGTTTACTCTATCAACCCCACACTTCCTCCGGACGCATTCCCTCCGATTGGGGTTATCGTCTCTACGTCGATGAGTTAATGACTCCCGATGACCGTATCGGCGAAAAAATCGGCTATTATCTGCATCAAAATGCTAAATCTCCCGCTTGGAGTCTCGAAAGTCTGCTGCAACGGGCCACCCAACTTTTAGCCGGTTTAAGCGGTTATATCGCTATCGTTACCCTTCCCCACACCCTCACCAATACCCTGCGTCATCTGCAATTAATCCCCGTCTCGGACCGGCAGATAATGTTAATTATTGTTACAGATAGTTTACAAACACGCTCAGTTATGATAGAAATTCCTGAGTCTATGGCAACGGACAAGGAGGATGGATTAGCAGAAGAATTACAAATCCTCTCTAATTTTCTGGGGGAAAAATTAAAAGGTTATTGCTTGGCAGATTTAATTAACCTCGATTGGCAGCAAATCGAGCGAGAATTTGCCCGTTATACCCATTTTCTCCGACAATTAAGCCAAGAAATCAGCGCTAGTCTCCAATCCACTGCCACCCCAGAGATTATCGTCCATGGTGTCGCTGAAGTCATTCGACAGCCAGAATTCGCCCAATGGCAACAAGTACAAATGTTACTGCATCTATTGGAAGCAGAACAGGATCGCCTTTTACCCCTGATTTTACAAAGGCCAGAACCAGAAAAATCAACTAAAAAAGTCAAAATCACCATTGGTTCCGAAAATACTCTGGAATCCATGCGCCCTTGTACTCTTATCTCCGCTTTTTATAAACAGGGAGATACTCCCGTCGGTAGTGTTGGCATTATCGGACCGACGCGAATGTTATACGAAAATACTATTCCCCTAGTGGAATCCACCGCTAACTATCTCAGCGAGGCTATAAGTAAGTAGATATCCCCCGCAGAGGTTCGGGAATAGGACAATCGACAGTAAACTCTAAAATTGTCTCACCATCCCCCAAATAGCCAGAATTGGCAAAACAGAGCAACATCCGCACCAGCGCCACCCACACCTCGGCATCGAACTCCCAATCCTGTCCCCGACGCGCTCCACAGGCGATCGATTTTAGCGCCCAAAAATAACTATTTCTCACCACTGAACCGCCTTTTTTATAAACAGGTACATCCTCATGGTGAATATAAAGAATATCATCTTTAGCGATCGCTCTCATCGGTGGCTAGGAAGGTTGCGGGAATTTTCAGCTGACTGTCTAGATAATAACATCTTTAGCGATCGCTTGAGTCGCCCCAGAAAACCCACCCTAATCATGAATTTATATGAGATATTTGGCTTGTTCTCGGCTGAGATGAAAGATTATGTCAAGTTTTCCCAAAATATCCCCAACAGTCTTGACAAACTGAAGTTTTTTCCCATAGAGCTTTTTCATTGGATACGATAGATTAATGCCTATTCCCGGTCCTGGAATTGGATAATATTGACTTATAAATGCCGCACTTAAAATCAGCTTTTTTCGGGGATATACGTGTGTAATACGTGTGTAAATTGTTTTATGTAAAGAAAAATTAACAAAAATACTCTTGACGCAACAAAAAGTCATCGATTAACATGAATATTCATTAAAATCAACAGTAATAGTTATGTATTACTTATTTTCTGCTGATGTTAATTTTCTGCCGATGTTCCCCTAAACCTTTTGAACTCAGGCAATTTGCCTAATTTATCCCCTTGTTAGACAAGGAAAAAATCATGAGAAGCCATCAAGTCGCAGTTTTATTATCTACTTTCGCTACCGTTGCCCTAGTTGCCCCCGCAGTCCAAGCGGGAACCCTCGTTACCTCCCTACCGATTGTTTTTGAAACCACGACAGGTGGTTTTAGTCCTACTGCACCCACTCAAGACCCTATAAATGGCATCGGTGCTACGATCACCAATGCAGGACAAGGTGATACAGACCCCTTTACTCCTGCTACTGGCGGCGCAATTCTAGGTAATTTCATCGCCGCTAATGTTTTAGGTTCATTCACTTACCAGTCTTCCGATGCTAACGCTAAACTAGAGTTCGATCTCTTTGCTCACGGAACTCACGTATTCAATAGCGTTCTTGCCAGTGGCGTTGATAATATTGCCAGTACCTCCTTCAACTTCAATGTCTCGTCGGTGGTACCTACTAACTTTAGTCTTCCTCTGTTCATTCGTTTCACTCAAACTGGTACTAGCGTCTCTTCCACTTTGGCTGGCGTTAAAATAGAAATCACCACCAAAACACCTGAACCCGGAACTAGGACCGCTATCGGTTTATTAGGTCTGGGTTTAGCCGGTGCAGCTATCCGTCGTCAACTGCCAGAAAAAACCAAAACCAAAGTCTAACCCTTCGACTAAGCTCAGGGCAAGATTAGCGAAAATTTCGGTTTGACACTAAAACGGGCTGTGTCGGGTTGGGCGCATCTCAATTTTTGAAGAACTATCTAGGGCTGGCTGAATAAATCTAAAAACCTTGTTGGATAATATCTTTAGGCCTTTTTGAAATCAAAAAGTGCTAGCCATTGGAGTTATCGGGGGGAAATTCAGGCACTTTTTCCCTGAAAATTAGGTAATTGACCCCGGCGGTTCGACAAGCGGTTCGGACCTCGGCGTGAGCTCGGTCGAACGCTGATCTCACCGTCGAAGCCTCACCGTCCACTCGACTGAGATCACGGCCGAAGCCCACACCCTATCCCTAGGAAAAACTTTGTCAGCAAACCCTAACTATGACCAGCGATACTGTCACCAATCCCTCACCCAAAAAACTCTGGTTAGCAGCCATTAAACCACCAATGTATAGTGTGGCGATTATACCGATTATTCTGGGAACAGCGATCGCTTATCAGGAAACAGGTGGATTTTCCCTGCCGATTTTTGCCACTTTTATCCTCTCAGCTATTTTAATTCTCGCTTGGTTAAATCTCAGTAATGATGTTTTTGATGCCGATACCGGGATCGATGTCAATAAGGCCCATTCGATCGTTAATTTAACTGGCAATAAATCTTTAATTTTCTGGCTGAGTAATCTTTTTCTATTAGTGGGTATTGCTGGTATTTTTGCCATTAGTTATGGGCGAGGCGATTGGATGATCCTAGAATTAATCGCCCTCTGCTGTTTTTTGGGCTATACCTATCAAGGACCGCCCTTCCGTCTCGGTTATCAAGGATTAGGTGAAATTATCTGTTTCTTTACTTTTGGACCCTTGGCGATTGCCGCCGCCTACTATTCCCAAGCAGGTGCTTTTTCTCTCTCTAGTCTAGCGGCTTCAATTATTATCGGGATTACCACTTCTATCATCCTTTTTTGTTCCCATTTCCATCAAGTCGCCGATGATCTCAAAGCGGGTAAAAAATCACCTATTGCCCGTTTAGGTACTTTAAAAGGTTCTAAAGTTTTAACCGTAGTGACGGTTCTCGTTTATGTTTTAACGGTAGTTTTTGTGCTGCTGCAAGTTTATCCCCCTCTCACCCTTTTAATCTTCCTTAGTCTCCCTTTTGCTTGGCAATTAGTCCACCACGTTAACCAAAATCACGACCAACCTCAGCTAGTCAGTAACTGCAAGTTTATAGCGGTTAATCTCCACTTTTTTAGTGGCATTCTCTTCTCCCTTGGTTATTGTCTTGCTTCCCGTTGATCAACCCGATTTTTTTTCTTAAACCCCTTTATCAGTTATCAGTTATCAGTTATCAGTTATCAGTTATCAGTTATCAGTTATCAGTTATCAGATTTGAGTTTTAAGTGTGCAATATGTATTAAGTCGGCCGTATTAAATACGGCGGATTCAGCCTTAGTCTGGTACATCTTCCAGTTTCCTACTGTCTTTTTACTGTTTACTGATCACTGAAAACACTTCCTCATTCATAATTCATAATTCATAATTCATAATTCATCGCCACAAATCAAGGTTAGCATGAGTGAACAGCCCCTCGGATCGGTTATTCAAGGTTCCCTGAGTGAAGGTTTAGAAATCCGTCTTTATCCAGATATTTCGGTAGAAGATATGCGCGTCGGTAAATTTTTGGTGGTGCAAGGCACTCGATCGCGCTTTTTCTGTCTCCTCACCGATGTCTCCCTGGGTAACTCCAGTCCCCGGATTATCGCAAATCCTCCCCATCCCGATGATAGTTTTATGCGCGATGTTTTAGCGGGTAGCGGCACTTATGGTACTATTGAACTATCGCCTATGCTCATGTTTACCCCGACTGGAGGTAATTCCCCAGCAGTTTCCGACACTTCTTTAGGCTCTTTTCAACCCCAAACCAGCGCCGATTTAGAATTACTGCCAGTTAAAACTATTCCCGCCCATTTTAGCCAAGTTTATGAAGCTTGTGAGCAGGATTTTCGCATGGTTTTCGGTTGGGAAGATGATCCCACCAGAAAGAATTTTGCTATTGGTCAACCCCTTGACATGGACGTGCCAATATGTATTAATCTCGATCGCTTTGTGGAACGTAGTAACGGTGTTTTTGGCAAATCCGGGACGGGAAAATCCTTTTTAACTAGATTACTAATTTCGGGCATTATTCGCAAACAAGCAGGGGTTAACCTCATGTTTGATATGCACTCGGAATACGGTTGGGAAGCGATGAAAGAAGGGAAGGAGGTTTCTACGGTGAAAGGATTATGTCAATTATTCCCCGGACAGGTAGAAATTTATACCCTCGATCCCGATTCTACCAAACGCCGGGGAGTAAGAGGAGCGCAGGAATTATTCTTAAGTTATAATCAGATTGAAATCGAGGATATTCGTTTAATCGGTCGGGAATTAGGCATCTCGGAAGCTAGTTTAGATAATGCCAATATTCTCTATAACGAGTATGGAGAATCTTGGATTACTCAGTTATTAAATATGAGTAACGAGGATATTAAAATCTTCTGTACGGAAAAACAGGGTCATGCGGGATCAATCATGTCCCTCCAGAGAAAATTAATGCGTCTAGATAGTTTGAAATATTTAAGAAGTGTTTGTCCTCACAATTATATCGATCAGGTTTTACAAGCTTTAGATGCAGGTAAGCACGTTGTTATTGAATTTGGCTCCCAAAGTAATATGCTTTCCTATATGTTAGCCACCAATATGATCACCCGTCGGATTCATGCTAATTATGTTAAAAAAGCTGAATATTTTTTACAAACCAAAAACCCCGTTGATCGGCCGCAACAGTTAGTGATTACCATTGAAGAGGCTCATCGATTTTTAGATTCTGCCGTGGTGCATCAAACTATCTTTGGAACCATCGCCAGGGAGATGCGAAAATACTTTGTTACTCTCTTAATTGTTGATCAAAGACCTTCAGGAATTGATAACGAAGTTATGTCTCAGGTAGGGACGAGAATCACCTGTTTATTAAACGATGAAAAGGACATCGAAGCCATATTTACTGGGGTTTCTGGAGGGGGAAGTTTGCGATCAGTTTTAGCGAAATTAGACTCAAAACAACAAGCTTTAGTTTTAGGTCATGCGGTCCCTATGCCGGTAGTAATTCGTACTCGCGCCTACGATCAAAAATTCTATGCTGAAATAGGTGCGACCGACTGGCGAGAATTACCCGATGAGGAAGTTTTGGCGGCGGCCAAAATTGCCAAAGCTGATCTAGGATTTTAGAAAAATTGATTTTTGATTGTAGAATAGAGTTAGATTGTTTTTATTGTTTACCTCCCATGACCGCTCAAATACCGATCTCGAAGATCAGCTTATACGATCGAGATTTTCAGCTATGGATCGAGACAACCGTTAACCAATTACGACAGGAGGATTTTGCTTCGGTTGACTGGACTAATCTGAGCGAGGAATTAGCAAGTATGGGAAAAAATAATCGACACGCTCTCAAAAGTTTGTTAATTCAATTATTAGCTCATCTGCTCAAGTTAATTTATTGGCAGACGGAAAGAGAGTATAATGCTAATAAATGGGAAGCGGCAATTATTAATTTTCGAGTTCAAATTGCCGATCTGCTGGAAGACAGTCCTAGCTTAAAACCTTATCTCCTCGAAAATTTCGATTCTTGTTATGGAAAAGCTAGACAAATAGTCTCGAAATTGAGCAAGCAAGAAATTCCCATAGAAGTCATTATTACCCCAGCAGAAACCCTGGATGAAAACTGGTTTCCCTAACTATGCAACAAGGTGATTTAATCGAGATCGAGATTACCGACCTCAATCATACGGGCGAAGGTGTGGGAAAATACCGAGGACAGGTGATTTTTGTGCCAGATACGGTCATTGGCGATCGCATTCAAACTCGCATCACCTATATCAAAAAAAGTCATGCGATCGGCAAACTACAAACTATTCTACAAGCATCTCCCCATCGTATCCGTCCCCGCTGCATCGTTGCCGATAAATGTGGTGGCTGTCAATGGCAACACATCGAGGATCAATTTCAGCTTCAGGTCAAAAAAGAGCAAGTACAAGAGGTATTAACCAGAATTGGCGGTTTTACTGATCCTTTAGTTTATCCTCCCCTCACCGGTAATTCTCCCCTCGCTTATCGCAATAAAGCTACCTATCCCCTCGGATTTTCCCCCACCGGCAATGTGCAAGCGGGTTATTATCGTCGCGGCAGCCATCATCTGATTAATCTCAATCAATGTCCGATTCAAGATCAGGCTTTAAATCCGTTTCTAGCAGAGATAAAACAGGATATTCAGGAGCAAGGCTGGTCAATTTATGATGAAAAGACCCACCAAGGACAATTACGCCATTTATCCCTAAGAATTGGTCGCCACACTGGAGAAGTTTTATTAACCCTGATTAGTACCGATAATAATTTACAGGGAATTGAGACCCAGGCCCAGCAATGGCTGGCAAAATACGGCAATTTAGTCGGTGTAACCGTCAATTATAACCCCGATCGAGGTAATGCTATTTTTGGCAGTCAGACTCAAACTATCGCTGGAAGGGACTATATTACCGAAAAGTTCGCCGGATTAACCTATCAATTGGCTGCCGATACCTTTTTTCAGATTAATACAGAGGCTGCTGAAGCCTTATTTGCGCTTATTTGCCAGAAATTAGACCTTAAAGGTGAAGAAATTCTTATTGATGCCTACTGTGGTATCGGTACTTTTACTTTACCCCTCGCTAAACGGGTTAAAGAGGTGATTGGACTAGAATCCTATAGCTTTTCCCTCGATCGAGCCAAGATTAACGCCCAATTAAATAATATTACCAACACAACCTTTATTTTGGGGGCAGTAGAAAAAACTTTACCGCAACTGACAGTTAAACCCGACATTATTCTACTCGATCCGCCCCGCAAAGGTTGCGATCGATCTGTCCTTGATAGTCTGTTACAGCTGCAAAGTCAACGCATTGTTTATATCAGTTGTCAAAGTGCAACTTTAGCCAGAGACTTGCAATATCTCTGTCAAACAGGCGATTATCAACTGCTAGAAGTGCAAACAGCTGATTTCTTTCCCCAAACTCCCCACGTCGAATGCGCCGCTTTTCTTAGACAAAAAACAGCGAATATGGTAGGATGAAATAGGAGGAAAAACCCGACACTTTAGCCGTATGGCTGAAAAGTCAAGGGGTAAGGATAATAGCATATTAAAGACCGTTCCAATCAACTACTTTTTTGATTAATTACCCACTCAAAGTGGCCTTGATTCCCGATTGGTTTGTAGATCAATCATAAAAATATCTAATCAATCTCAGAGACAGAAAAGGGACAAAATATGACTCATTAGGTATGGCAATCATCTAGATCGACGGTTAAGAGACCTTAATCTTTCTGTAAGAGAACAGTCATTGAATAAAAGCTAGAGGTAAAGTGCGTGATTGCTATTTCACTGCCAACAAGCAAACGAAGCTGGAACACCATGAGTTTCGCTTCCACCTTGTATCTTTGTCCGATTTTAGATTTATTGACCGCTAGTATTCCCGAAGAATTAGAACCAGAAATTAGATTAGGATTGCAAGAAGCTTTAGTTAATGCCGCTAAACACGGCAATCATCTCGATCCCAGCAAAACCGTGGTCGTTCACTTTTCCAGCAGTAAAGACGAGTATTCTTGGGTAATTACCGACGAAGGTTGTGGATTTACACCAGGTTGTCACCATCATGGCTGTAGTTGCGATTGTCCCAATTTTCCCCCCGAAGAAGCGGAAAATGGCCGAGGACTGTGTATGTTATATCAAATCTTCGACCAAGTTCGCTGGAATCCACAAGGAACCCAACTGAAACTTTGTAAACAAATTAAACAGGAACGCTGGTTCACCTAAGGACCATGACCGTGAGAAGGACAGGGAGGAGCAGAAATCGAGCGATCGAGCCAGCCTGTAGCCTGTTGTAGCCGAGGAAGTGCTTCTTCTGGCTGATTATCTAATAAAAACACCAAAGCCGTCCCTAATTGTTCGGCGGCCCGAGCATTACGATTGGCTTTCAGACGATGCCAGTCAATCGGTGCGATCGCCAAACGTTCCGCCAAAATCCGCGCCAATTCTAGGGTAGATAGATCATCAACAGTCTGAGAGGAGGAAGAGACAGGGGATGGAATCATAATCAAAAGGTTTCGTAAAACCATAAAATCGTCTATAACTATAGTTTAGACGCAGGCAATCGGATCGAGTCCATGTCCTTAGAAGAAAACCCATACCCTAGCGATGAATCGGCAGAATTTACCCAAGCGATTGAAGAAGTCGAAGCGGCGATCGCATCACTAAAAGACCGTTATCGACAGATCAACGAAGCAGAACAGCAAAAAAAAGACCTAGAGGCACAATTTAGCCAAATAGAACCCCAATGGCGGGAAAATCCCCTACCTGAACTAGAAAAGGAATTGGTACAAATTCGCGAACAGATTCAAGAATTAGAGGTAATTTTAGAAAGCAATTTACTTAAAGAAGGGGAATTAAAGCGTCTATTCTGGGAAGGAATCCGTCGCGGACTGCTGGGGGAGGTTTTTTGGCAAATTGTCCGCTTTGGTGGTATCGGAGTCTTACTGGGTTGGATTCTGCGATCCTGCACGGGGTGATTAACTGCAGCGGAAGTGGGGTGTGGGGTGTGGGGTGTGGGGTGTAGGGTGTGGGGTGTGGGGTGTGGGGT